>Ga0233431_1001108_pt1 | contig 49209 bp, 34 predicted proteins | sample SI_118_April2016_FD_179867 | JGI IMG/M metagenome (GOLD analysis project Ga0233431, IMG submission 179867) | Seawater microbial communities from Saanich Inlet, British Columbia, Canada - SI_118_April2016_200_MG | ecosystem: Environmental > Aquatic > Marine > Inlet | place: Canada: British...
GGTGGTGGCACAGCTAGTTGTAATAGTGTAGGTCCAGGTACAGGAATAGGTGGCCAAGGATATGCTGGTGGTGGTAATGGTGGCTGTTACTACCCAGGAGGTGGAGGAGGTGCAGGAGGACCTGGATCATTTAATCCAGGTAATGGTGGTGTAGGAATCTTGTCATCAATTAATGGTACTGCCCTCTATTACGGTGGTGGTGGTGGGGGTGCTGGATATTCAAATATTTCTGGTAATGGAGGGTTAGGTGGGGGTGGGGGTGGAGCTCCTAAAGTTCTTGTTACTGGAGGTGGACTTGGAGGTGGTCAAGCCCTTAATTCTGGTAGTGACGGTGCCATCGGCACTCTAGTCTCTCAAACTAATAAACCAGGCGGGAATGCTGGAGCAAATACTGGTGGGGGTGGTGGGGGTGGATCTCACTATAACTCTAATAATTATGGTGGCAATGGTGGATCAGGCGTAGTCATTGTTCGTTATCCCACTACTGGATATTCAACAAGTGGATATGTTTCAAATGCTACAGGACTAAATGCAACTGGTGGAATAATTAGTTATAGTGGTGGGTATAAAATCCATACATTTAAAAAAAGTGAGTCATTTGACATTCTCTCGGGTAGTGGTAATGTTGAAGTTTTAGTAGTTGCTGGAGGTGGAGGTGGTGGAAGTGATATGGGTGGGGGTGGTGGAGGAGGTGGAGTTACCTATAACTCATCCTACGCTGTCACACCAAGTAAAATGGCAGTAACGGTTGGTGGGGGTGGTGCTGGTGCTCCAGCTGGAGTTAGTCAAGTAAGAGGTTATAGTGGCGCCAACTCAGTTTTTGGGACTATCACCACAACTGGCGGAGGCGGAGGTGCTTCCGAGTATGGCAACAACAACTCCCCCGCTGGTAGTGGAGGCTCAGGTGGTGGCACAGCTAGTTGTAATAGTGTAGGTCCAGGTACAGGAATAGGTGGCCAAGGATATGCTGGTGGTGGTAATGGTGGCTGTTACTACCCAGGAGGTGGAGGAGGTGCAGGAGGTGCGGGTGGCTACGGACCAGGTGATGGTGGGAATGGATATCAATCTTCAATTACTGGAACTTCTCTTTATTATGGTGCTGGTGGTGGTGGTGCTGGGTATTCTGCCAGAGCCGGCAACGGCGGTTTAGGCGGAGGTGGAGGTGGTGCTCCCATGGTTAGTGGAGGTGGTCTTGGTGGTGGAAGTGCCCTCAATCGAGGTATAAACGCTGTCGCCGGAACTCTAGTCTCTCAAACTAATAAACCGGGCGGGAATGGGGGTGAAAACTCTGGTGGTGGTGGTGGGGGTGGATCTCACTATAACTCCAATAACTACGGCGGTAGCGGTGGTTCGGGTGTAGTTATTATCCGCTATCCCATTCCCCCACTTGAAGTTTTCAGTAGCGCTGCCTTTTCCGCCAGTGGTGGTACTGAAACCACATCGGGCGGCAACAATATTCATACTTTTACTAGTAGCGGCACTCTCACTGTCAGCTCCGGTAGTGAATACGTTAAGAATATGATCGTTGGAGGGGGCGGAGGTGCTGGGAGCGATATGGGTGGTGGTGGTGGTGGTGGTGGATATATTTACAACGCTTCATATCCACTTACAGCTGGGAGTTATAAAGCTGTTATCGGTGCGGGGGGTGCAGGCGCCGCAGCTGGTGTTAGTCAATTGAGAGGTGCTAATGGAATAAATACAACTTTTGACATCATGACTGCTTTTGGTGGGGGTGGGGGTGGATCTGAATACGGCAATAATAACTCCCCCGCTAGCAGTGGTGGCTCAGGCGGTGGCAGCGCTAGTTGTAATAATTTATATGCCGGCAACGGTTGGGTAGGACAAGGAAATCAAGGAGGAGATAGCGGGGGCTGTTACTATCCTGGGGGTGGAGGTGGCTCAGGAGGAGCTGGTGGTGTTAGCCCTGGTAATGGTGGAGCTGGTACTCAAAATGATATTAACGGAACTAGTCTCTACTGGGCTGCTGGTGGCGGTGGTGCTGGGTATTCCAACATTGCTGGTAATGGTGGTCTTGGTGGAGGCGGCGGCGGTGCTCCCAAAGTCAGCGGTGGTGGCCTTGGTGGCGGCAGCGCTCTTAATACGGGCCAAGATGGTGAAGTTGGTGTTCTAGTCTCTCAAACTAATAAACACGGTGGTGATGCCGGTGCTAATACTGGTAGCGGTGGTGGGGGTGGATCCCACTACAACGTTACCAATACTGGCGGTGATGGTGGATCGGGTATCGTTATTGTTAGCTACCCCACTCCAACGGCAACAGTTAAATCTGAGGGCTCATATGCTCTAAAGGGTGTTGCAAGAGCCACTACCAGCCTCAATAAAACTCTAACTAGAACTGTTGCTTCCCCTTATGACTTCTCCGGCACTACTACCGCAATTACCTTTGATATCAGAGCCTCTCGAACCGGCAGCAATATTAAAGTTGGTCTTCATGATAGTGGTGGGACTACCACTGAAATCACTCCCAACATCACAGTCGCAGATACTTTCCAGGCCGTTAGTATTGATTTAACTGGTGTTTCTAGTGTTGATAAAGACGCCATTGATCAAATCATCATCACTATCGTTAACGCCGACGCAGATAACACCTTTTATATAGATAATATGAAAAGTGTTATTCCTTCATCTATCACCGACACCGTTACTCTGACAAAGTCGGCCACCGACCTTTCCAATACACCGTCAATTAACTTCTGGGTCAGGTCAAACACTACTGGCAGTTTTGCCAGAATACAATTTGGTGAAAGCGTTAGTAGTGAACAAACTCATAACTTTACCATTGATGCTGCCAATACCTGGGAACAAAAATTGTGGGATATTTCCGGTATCACTGACACTGATCGCGATGCTGTTACTAAGTTTGCTTTTGAGTTCACCGCTGATGCTGGTGGAGCTATTCTCTATTTTGACTACTTAACCGGTGGCCCTCCAAACACTCCTAGTTTAGATACGCCCACCGATACTGCCACCAACCAATCTCTCACTCCTGTCTTTAAAACTACCGCCACAGATGATGGTGAAAACTACCTTCGCTACAAAATCCAAGTTTGTGAGAATGTCGGCATGACTACTAACTGCAATACCTATGATCAAACTAGCTCTCAAACAGGCTGGTCTGGTCAAAATACTCAATCAAGCACAGCTTATACTTCAGGCACTCAAGCTACATATACTCTCCAAACTCCACTATCTGCTTCCACTACCTACTACTGGCGATCTTATGCCATTGATCCTGGAGGGGGGAATATTTGGAGCTCAACTCAAGGCACTCCTTATAGTTTTACTACCACCACTATTCCCACTGCCCCAACTACTCCATATACAGAGGGAGCATCTAACCCTAGTGGGGTAACCGATACTACTCCTGAATTCTCAGCCATTCATAATGACCCCAATGGTGACTCGGCTAACTACTATCAGATTGAAGTCAACACCGCCGTGGAGTTTGATGGCACCTCTATGTGGGATAGTGGTAAAACTAGTATGACCACCACTGCTAATGGGGTTAGATCGCCCAATATTAGCTATGCTGGTACGGCTCTCTCACTTGATGCCTCTACCTACTACTGGCGAATTAAGTTTTGGGATACTCTAGGAGCACAGGGAACGATCTCCGCTACTCAAAACTTCACCATGAACGTGCCTGTTAATACACCTAGCCTAGACTCACCTCTTGATACTGCAACCAGCGTCTCTATTCTTCCAGCTCTCAAGACCACCGCCACTGATACCGACTCAGATTACCTGCGCTATAAGGTCCAAATTTGTGAAAACTCAGCCATGACTCTTAACTGTAATACCTATGACCAAACTTCTTCACAAGCAGGCTGGAGCGGACAAGATGTTCAATCTAATACCGCTTATGCTAGTGGAACCCAGGCTACTTACACTCTCCAGGTCGGATCCGAACTTAGTACCGTCACCAACTATTATTGGCGCAGCTATGCTATTGACCCAGTAGGAACTAATGCATGGTCCTCCACTCAATCCCCTGTTTATTCATTTACTACAACTGATGCTCCAGTTGCAGCCACTAACTGCCGCGTCGAAGAAGCCACTGACGACTCTAGTAACATCATTAGCTGGACAGATGTTGCTGGAGACGAAGACCACTATGAAGTCGAACGTAGTGAAGATGGTGGGGGGTGGGCAGATGTTGTAACTAATTTAGATGCAGATGTCACTTCCCATCAAGATTCCACTATTACTGCCAACCATACCTACCGCTACCGCGTCGCTCCTTACTTCAATGGTCCTGTCTACGGTGCTTGGTGTTACACTAGTACGCTAGACCAAAGTACGGGCACCTTCTCTGCTGACAAACTCATATTTGAAGGTGTTAACTTAGATTAACCCATCATTTTTATGTTTTAGTATTGAAAGTAGTACTAAGCTAGCATCTTATCTATAATGAACCTGTGAAACAAAAACAAGTTGGCTTCACCATGATCGAGTTATTGGTCGTTTTGGCCATCATCGCTGTTTTAATCGTTGTCCTTCTTATATCCATTGGCTCACCCGCCAACAGAGCCAAAGACGCCCGTTCTAAAAAACATCTTTTCGAGCTCAAAGTTGCCTTCGAAGAATACTACAACGACAACTACTGCTACCCACCCCCAACTTGGTTTGATGATGCCGCTGATTGCAATAGTGATCAATTCGCTCCTTACATTGACCGGATTGAGTGTGACCCCAAAACTAACCTACCCTATGAGATAGAGTACGATGGTGGGGGCTGTGACTGGTTTAAGGTCTACACCAATCTTTACTACCCTGATGAAGAACTCTGCAGTAAATATGGGGGAGGATCAGGTGACTACAACTACGGTGTGTCTGCTACCAACACTGAGGTAACTCTTAACTGCGGCACTTCTCCATCTCCAACCCCATCTGGATCACCCATCCCCACTCCTTCGCCCAGCCCTTCGCCTTCACCTTCACCTGAGGGCGACTATTACTGCCAAGCTATTGATAACTGCGCTTTCTACGATAATGTTGTCTGGACATGCACTCCCAACTACACCACTGCCAACTGTGACACTGAGTGTTCCTGGCGCACCGGCGCCTGTGTTCTCGACTAAGCCCAACTTGGAGTTGGTGTCTAATACCCAATCAAACTAGTTTAAAATCTCTCACTTAATAATTGACTTCTCGAGAAAAAACGCATATAAAATTAGTATGACCAAAAGACTAGCCGCCGCCACCCTCCTAGGAGTTACTCCCCTAATTTTCCTCCCCACAACTTTGAATTTTTTTACTACCAATAAATTATTGTTTGTGATTCTTGCCGCCCTAGCCCTCTTAGTTACAACTGGTTTCCAACATCTAACTACCAAGAAACATCATCATCAATCGTCGTTTTTTACTCTCAGCCTCGGGCTTTTCTGGGCTGCAATCGGCATTGATATATTAATGACCAAAGAGGCCAAAGTAGAGGGCATTATTCTCAAGGGCGCTCTATTATTAGCCTTGCCAATTATTGCTTACTTGCTTTCAACAGCTAAAAAATCAGTTAAAAACCTCCGCTGGGCTTTAGCTGGTTTAGTAACTGTGGGGACGTCCTTAGCTCTACTCGGCATTTTTCAACTAGTGGTCTTAGCTGAGTTGATTGCTCTACCTGTCTGGATGAGAACTATCGCCTTTACTCCAGCTGGGTCACCATTGGTCCTCATCACAACAGTTGTCTTTTCCCTTATCGCCACTTTAACTTGGGCAGTTCAAGAAAAAAATCTCACTAAAAAAACTAGTCTTTTCACTGCTGCTGGTATTCAGTTGGCAGCCCTAGTCGCTTATGGTTTCATGATTGGTCAAGGAGAATTAATTATCCAGCTCCTCCCTCTAAAAGCCGGGTGGTCTTTAACCTTAGATGCACTTAAAAATGCTCGCGAGCTAGTGTTTGGAGTTGGTCTAGCCAATTTCTCAGTTCTATTTACCCAAGCAAAGCCGGCCTTCTTAACCCAAACAGATCTTTGGACTACTATTTTCCAAACTTCCTCCAATGAAATCTTGCAACTACTGGCCACTACTGGATTCTTGGGTTTTTCAACTTTTGTTTTGTTACTCATGAGCACAATTAAAAACTCAATGCGGTTGGAAAAATCACCACTTAACATGGTGCTCAAACTAACCATTTTTGCGATTATACTTAGCTTCTTCTTGGTTCCAGCTAACATCATCACTTATGTTTTCTTCTTTACCCTAGCTGGTCTCATAGCTGCTCAAGGTGGGGTTGAGACTAAAAAAGAAATTAACTTACCTGGATATAGCTCAATTATTTCTGCAGTTGCCATCACAGCAGTAGTTATTTTTAGTGGTTATTTTACTTACCGCGTTTATGCTGCTGAAGTCTACATGTATCAAACCCAACAGGCTTTTGTACAAAACGATGCTGAAAATGTCTATAGCAATCATATTAAAGCAGTGCAGTTAATGCCTCAGATGACCGACTACCGGATCTCACTTTCACAAATTAACATGACTCTAGCTTCTTCTCTTTCTCAACTTCAGGCTCCAAACCCAGAGACAGGTGAACAAATTGAGCTAACCGATCAGCAGCGAGAACAGATCTCAACCTTGATCCAACGAGCTATTGAGCAAGGACAAATAGCAGCTCAACTCCGACCTGGTTCTTATGCAGCCTGGCAAAATTTAGGCAATATTTATCGCAATTTAATTAACGTTGCTGAAGGTTCAGAAAACTTTGCGATTCAGTACCTGGGTCAAGCCATCGCTAAAGACCCAGCCAATCCATTGATGAGAGTTGAGTATGGTGGTTTGTTCTATCAACTATCTCAACTAGTCCAAGACGAAGAAACTAAAACCAACCTTTTAGACCAAGCTATTCAACAATTTCAAGTCGCGGTCAGATTGCGCCCCGACCACGCTAATGCCTACTACAACTTGGCTAACGTTTATGATAAAAAAGGCAGCTACCGCTTAGCCTATCAAGCTATGACTCAAGCTTTGACTAGCCTTGAACCCGACTCTCCAGATTATCAAAAAGCTCAGAATGAGTTGTTGGTTTTAGAGTCAAAATTGCCTCAGGATCCTCAACAACAGCCGGCGGTAATTCAACCCCAGCAACCAGGAGAATCTCAGCTACAACAACCAGCTCCGCTTCCCTCTCCTTTACCAGGAGGACCCGTCGATCTATCAGAAGTTGAGTTGCCAGAAGCTGAGCTAGTAGAGGTTGATCCAGGATTTGAATCCACAACATCTGCCGACCCTACCTCAGAACCAGTTCAATAATGGTGGTATGATAAAAGCATGATTTCGTCTGTCCGCTCTTCAAAACAAGCAGGTTTTAGCTTAGTTGAGCTTCTAGTAGTTATCTTTATCATTGGCGTTTTGGCTGCACTTTTATCTACCAACTTAGCGGGTGCAAGAAACCGAGCCGAAGATTCAAAGGCCAAAAGCAACTTATCAGAACTCAAAAAAGCCCTCAGAATTTACTACAACGACTACCAGTCTTATCCAGCAGACAGCAGTGGTAGCATCGCTGGTTGTGGCGCCGCTGGCACCTCAGTTTGCGGGAGTGGTATCTTCTCCAATGACTCTGATGATACTGTCTACATGAGAGATCTGCCTGAAGATTTTGCTTACTACTCCGATGGGGATGAAGAGTTCCTGTTGGTAGTGGAATTAAATAATGCCTCTGATCAAGATATCTCCGCCAGCCAAGCTGTGTGCAGCCCTGCCTCACGTCTTTACTATACCGATGGACCCATCAGTGCTACAGAGTATGTAGTGTGTGAAGATTAAAACTAATCCGCAACAATAACTCGACCTTCAGAAACTGTAATGTTAGTGCTAGCTGCTCCATAGTTACATTCATACTCAACGCCAGCTCCACAACTAATACCATAGTTGGCTGGGTCACCCCCAGACGTAGGTATCTCATGATCGAGATCATTTTCTAGTCGTGCATAGATTTGAAAAGATATTCCGTCTGATTCATAGTAATAATTTTGATAATCTTTGGGGTCTGCGGGCAGCTCCACCATATAAGTAGTACCATTTTCATCTTGCCAATCATCAGCCCAGTCACAAGTTGCCTCACTCACACAGCCGTTAATTTCATTATTTACCGAATGAAGCGGATACTGCCCCTTATCGTTGAAATAAACCTCAAGTGAATTCGATATTTGCTTTAGATCATTTTTTCGTTGGGCATCACGTGCTTTAACCTGAGAAGTACGATAGCTACCGATAGATAGTGCAGCTAAAATAGCAATAATTGCCATAACTACGGTGATCTCAATCAAGGTAAAACCATTATTTTTTCTCATTTCATCATCATAACATCACCCTAAAAAGAAATTCAGCCTCAACAAACCATCTCATTAGATATCAACCATATTTAAACTCGGGGGAAAATGCCCTTTCTACCTTTACACCACCAATGAAGACTGCTTGAATAAGAACACTATGAAAAAATTAGGTTCTACTGTTCTTCTCACCTCAACTGCTCTACTCCCACTTTTAGTCTTACCCTTAGGTGAGGTTCTTGTAACTGAAACCAAGCAATTCTTGGCTTTATTAACAGCCCTACTATTGTTAGCTCTAATGGGAATCAAAGTACTAACTAAAAAAACCATTTCCATCACCCTTTCACCATTCACCACTATCTTGACGGTCTTTGGAGTGATCACAACCGCAGCAGTTTTTTTGACTAATAGCTATCCAGTTGATAATTTACTTGGGTTCGGAGGTATTTACTTAAGTCTAATCTTAATTGCAGGACTTGGTAAGGAATTGGTTGATGATAAATTTTCTCAAGTATTTATGAAGGCTTTAGGTATAAGCGCAGCCCTCATGAGCCTACTCTCTATTCTCCAATTTGTCGGCTATGGACCAAGCTGGATTTATAACGCTGTCTTTAAAACTAATTTTACCCACAACTTTTTATTCAACTTAGTGGAATCACCCACTGTGGCTGCTCAGTTTTTAGGCGTGGCATTAACTGGCTATATTTCTTTGGCTATCATTTCTCTTAAAAAGAGTAAGAAAGCTACTCCTCTGACCTGGGTGATGGGTGCTATTATTGCTGTTGGCTTTGGGCTCAATCTTTACTCATCTCTACCCAAACAAGCGTTCTCATCAATACTACCGTCTCTGACAGCCAGTTGGTCTGTGGCTGTTGATATGTTGCGTGTTCCTCAAACTGCTCTTTTGGGAGCCGGACCCAACAACTACCACCTCGCCTATGCTCAATTTAAGCCAGCTTGGATCAACCAAACTGAGCTCTGGAATATCCAGTTCACTCGAGGATACAACCTACCCCTAACACTCTTGGTTTCAACTGGCATTCTTGGTCTCATGAGCTGGATCTGGTTGGTGCTACAGATACTCAAACAAGTGAAATACAACTCTTCTCTCAGAAAATCACCTGTAACTTGGATGCTACTGGTATTATTAGCTACCCAACTTCTCCTGCCACCTTTTACTTCAACCCTAGTTCTATTTGGTTTGGTTTTAGCTGCCTGGCTCTCTTTACCAGAGCATCAGTTCGACCAAGTTAAACTCAGAACCCTCATTACTAGACTTAGTCACACTGAGCCCAATGCTCAATCAAATACCTACAATCATCTAGTTGCTCAAGTCTTAGGTATAATACTGCTGGTTGGGTTTGTCTTTGGCAGCTATGGTTTGGGGCGCGCTACTGCTGCGAACTACACTTTCTTTAAGGCTAATCAAGCTGGGCAAAGCAACCAAGTTGTTGAGATGTATCAACTTCAACAACGAGCCGTTAGCCTCAACCCCTATCTAGCTAACTACCGTCGTCGCTATGCTCTTACTAATCTTTCGCTTGCTACTGCTTTAGCTAATAAAGCTGAGCCCACTGAAGAAGAACGAAATAGCATATTGCAACTCATTCAGCAATCAATCAGGGAGGGTCGAGCTGCTGCTCAGCTCCAACCTGCAGACGTACGTAACTGGCAGGTCTTAGCTCAGATATATAACAACCTTACTGGGGTAGCTACAGGTGCTGATCAATGGGCAGTCAACTCATACGTCCAAGCTATTCAAGTATCGCCCACTAACCCTGATTTAAGAATTGCCCTAGGCAGTATCTTCTATGGGGTGGGTCAATTTGATCAGGCTGAACAACTTTTTGCTCAGGCAGTTCAACTCAAGCCAGACCACGCCAATGCTCACTATAATCTCGCCAATGCTTTGGTTAAACAGGATAAGCTTGAGTCCGCGGTGGTCTCTTATGAGAATGTCTTAGTTTTAATTGAGCCCGACGGTGAAGACTATCAAGTAGCTGCTCAAGAACTGACCGTGGTGAAAGAAGCTCTTGCAGCCAGGCAAGCTGCTCAAACTAGCGATCAAACAACTACAGAAACAGAGGAAGAAAATCAGCAACCATCATTGATTGAAGAAAACTTGGGATTAGATAAACAGCAGCCGGTAAACCCAACTAACGATCAAGTCTTACCCTAGTTTACTGATCAAGATATCTAATAAAGAATCAACTTTTTCTTTGGTAGCGGCACTAAAAATAAAAATTTCCTGTTTGTTTTTGGCAAAAATATCTTCAATGGCTTGAATTAACTCAGGTGAATAAATATCAATTTTGTTGACTCCTACCAGATAAGGTTTATTAACTAATTCTTGACCATACTCCCCTAGCTCTTGATGTAATTTAACAAACTGCTCATAAATTTGTTTAGCTTTTTTAGCAACTGATAGCTCTTCATCAAATACCGCTTCTTCTGGCAAAAACAGCACAAATAGTAATAGGCGACAGTGCTCAACATGGCGTAAAAAGGCATGGCCTAAGCCCTTGCCTTGACTAGCACCCTCAATTAATCCCGGAATGTCTGCCACGACTACTTCTTTATCTTTAATCGTCATCACTCCTAAATGTGGCTCAAGCGTCGTAAATGGATAGTTGCCTACTTTAGGCCTAGCCTGAGTTAAGACTGAAATTAAAGTACTTTTACCAGCATTGGGGAAACCTACTAATCCAATGTCTGCTAGCAATAGCTGCTCTAGGACAACCACCTTATGCTCGCCCAAAGTTCCCTGCTCTGCCTCCATAGGAGTGGTGTTCGCTGGGCCTTTAAAGGCATTGTTTCCTCGCCCACCAAAACCACCCTGACAAAGTATCACCTGCTGATCTACGGCGGTAATTTCCAACAAATGTTGCTTGGGAAGTTTTTTAAAATCAATGTCTTTCAAAGTATCTGTGGGACTATCAATTGTTTTCTGCAAATCTTCGAGTTGTTGCTTGAGTTGCTTGCGATCTGATTGATTCTCTAGGCCTTTAACTGCCGAATCATCTAATATTGGAATAACTTGATCCAACTGATCCCTGGGGTCGGCCTCACCCACTGAGGATAAATAATACTTTTTAAACTCAACTTCATCTCGATTGAGTTTGTAGTCAAAGCTATAGCGTTGGCGACGAACCTGACTGATTTCATTTTCTGCCAACAACCAAACTCTAGTTCCAACTGGAACTTTAATAATTACATCTTCTCCCTTAGACCCTTTTCTCTTTTTCTTGCCACCAGATTGACCTGCTTTAGCTATATATCCTTTAACTCCAGATAAGTGTTGAAGAGAACTAAAGTTATCTACGCCTTGAATAATTATTTGACCGCCGTCGCCGCCGTCGCCCCCTGAGGGACCGCCCTTAGGAACATATTTCTCCCGACGAAAAGCCACTCGACCATTACCGCCGTTACCTGCCTGAAGATGAAGTTTAACTAAATCAATCATAATTTGTTTTTCCTTATAAGAAACTGAGTGGGCTCATTAATACTCCACCTTTTCTAATCTCGAAATGTAAGTGTGAGCCGGTTGATCGACCAGTGCTACCCATTCGCCCAATTAAGTCGCCGCGATTTACTCGCTGGCCAGCTCTAACCTGAACCACACTTAAGTGAGCATATAAAGTTACAAAGCCGTTGCCGTGATCAATAATAACTCGATTTCCATAACCATAGCCGTCTAACCACCCAGCGCCAACAACTGTACCACCATCGGCTGCCAAGATAGCACCACCGCTCTTGTTAGCGATATCAATCGCCTTGTGGTAAAAACGATAGCCCTGAGTAATTCTGCCAGCTGCTGGCCATACAAAACTGCCTGTAGCTGTCACACTGCCAGCATCTGGAGTAATCTGACGCGCCACCCTTGTGGTCACAACAGCGGCCTGTCTCATAACTCCATCTGGCACCATCAAATATTGACCAGTAGCTAAATCAAACGTTTCATCATTGAGAAACTCATTAAATGGATAGTCAACCATGACCTGAATTTCAGATCCCTCTAAGCCATATTTTTTACCGATGGAACTAATTGTTTCTCCTCGAGAAACTTTGTGACGCACGCCATCAAGAGGTAAAATTTTCAATTCCTGACCAGGCTTAATCTTACTAGTCTCGGTGAGGTTGTTTTCCCATAAGACTGTGGTTATTTGTAAACCATAGCGCTGAGCGATACTAGATAAAGTTTCGCCCTCCACCACATTGTGAATGATAATTTCTCCGCCGCGATACTGCCTCACTTCTTCTGCTTGAAGAGTATTAAAGTCGGTTACATACGCGGAAGCAGTTAAAACCCCGCCTGTTATTTGCGCTCCACCCTCTTCTTCAGATTGGGAAAAAACTAATGGTCCAAAAGTAATCACAATAAAAGTTAAGCCAATGGTGCCGAAATGTAAAAAGGGCCGAGTGTACCTACCTCTTTGTTTGTAGAGTAAATCTACAATGGCATTTTTCCCTACCTCAAAGGCTGAAAACCAATTGTAGCCACGACCACGAATATATCGGTTAATAAACTTGAAAAAGTTACCCCAATCTTTCAAAACGGTCGGTGTCTTTAAACGAATCTGTATACGTGACATGGTCTCAGCTTTATTTTACCCCTGTTTGATGCTAACTAAAAACTCTTTATTGCTCTTAGTTTTTCGCAGCTGAGAAATAATAGTTGAGGTTCGCTCTTCTTCATCTTTCAACATATCCAACATTCGATGGAGGGTGATAATTGATTGATAAGTAACGCTATCAAATAAGAGGTCATCCCTTCTGGTACCAGATCTTTGCACATCAATTGCCGGATAAATTCTGCGCTCTGCTAAACGACGGTTGAGGTGGATTTCCTGATTACCAGTGCCTTTGAACTCCTCATAAATTAGATCGTCCATTCTAGAACCAGTCTCTACTAGAGAAGTTCCAACAATGGTTAATGATCCTGGAATCTCAAAGTTGCGAGCTGCGCCAAAGAACTTCTTAGGTGGGAACAATGCCATAGGATCAAACCCACCAGATAGAGTTCTACCAGATGTGGGAATAGATAAATTATATGCCCTAGCTAAACGAGTAATGGAGTCTAGTAAGATGATCACGTCTCTACCTGACTCGACCATGCGCTTGGCTTTTTCTAGAGCTAGCTCTGCCACAGCACATTGAGATTCAGGGTTTTCATCAAAGTTGCTTGAGGCAACTTCGCCCTTTTCACCAGTGATAGTAGCAATGTGACGACGAATGTCAGTCACCTCCTCTGGTCTTTCTCCAACTAGAACTGCCATAACATGCATCTCGGGGTGGTTTTTAGCCACGCCGGTAGCAATATCTTTTAAGAGGGTCGTTTTACCTGCTTTTGGAGGAGAAACAATTAAACTACGTTGTCCCTTACCAATTGGAGCAATCAAATCAACAATTCTTAAAGATAATGGCTCCTCCCCTATCTCAAGCATGATCTGCTCATCAGGATAAACTGGAGTTAGGTGATGAAATTCTTTTCTATCTTGTTTAAGGAATTCTTCTATGGACATCTCATTAATTCCAGTCACCTTTAACAAACCCCAATAGCGCTCATTGTCTTTGGGTTCTCTGGATGGGCCCTCAATGATGTCGCCTTCTCTCAAGCGAAAACGCTTGATTTGAGAGTTAGAGATATAGGCATCCCTTTTTCCTCCAGAGTACTCAGATCTAAGTACGCCGTGTCCGTCTCTAATCTCGAGGACACCGCTCATGGTTTTAGTATGAGAATTCATATCAGATTTAGCTGGCATGGTTTTGCGCCCATTAGGTTCGCCCTTGAGGGGCATTACTGGCACGGCTTTGGAGCCAGCCTTAGACTCAACTGCAGAAACTCTTTTGGGAGTAACCTTGGATGACTTAGCTGATTTTGTTTCAGCTAAAGTGGTTTTTACTGGTTTGCCGACCAAATTATCGGCGGTGTTTTTATTTGGCATAAAAATAATGAAAATAACTATTACTTACTAACTACCAGGACTAAAGTTGCATACTCGTATTTTTGAAGGGAGTTAAAATTTCCTTGATAGGAACTGTCTTATTATCTCAACCACTCTCTAAAAAGTCAACCTAGCTCTGAGTTTTCTGATCTAAATCAATCAATCGAGCATAACGAAAGTGCCTCAAAGGTGAGTTTAGAAACTTACAGGTATATAAAATTAAGTTGGCTTCGTAATCTGTGACTTCCTCCCCTTGCTCACCGGCATAGATCTCATAGGTCCATTTTCGCTGATCAACAATGATCTCAACCATATCTCCTGGTTCCAACTCGGGTAAATTATAAAATGAATGATACTTCCAGTAATCAGTTTGCCACCACCAATCCCATCCAAATCGATGTGCAGCTAAAATAATGGGTAGGTCGTATTCGCTTCCTGGCTTTCCATAGCCTGGAGCCATCCACACTCCCTGCTTCAAGGCTTCGGCTGGATCTGCGGTAGATTTAAGCTCTGTTCTAACACCAATTCGCGGAATGATCAGCCAATCTCCTGTTGGTAGGTTATTATTTTTATCTGGTAGGGCCACTTTTTCTTCTACTAGTTCCCCATTTCCTTGAACATCGCGATCAAAATTTCCTCCTAAGGGAGTTCCTTCTTCCATAGCTAAAACTGGCTCGACATCAGCTGGAAAAACTCGATAGTAGACATCTGGTAACATCAATAATCCAGCTGCTAATAAAGACAGAGCAGAAATAGTTACCAAAAAAGCACTAATTGCCCTAACTAAAAACGACTTTTTAGAGCTTTTGTGAGGTTTAGATAAATCCAAAACCAAAACCGGCTTAGATTTAACACTTCCACCATACTCATTCCCTACTAGAAGCAATCTTGTTTTAGCAAAGGAATTTCTTAAAAAACTTGGAAAGGTGGGTAGGTTTACTTTCATATTACGGATCTTGTTTTTTAAACGTAGTGCAAAAAAAGAGCAGATACGCAAAATACTGTGTATATCAAAAGATCAAGCATTATATCAAAATATGACTCAATAGTCAAGATTATAGGATATGTTTACTAGAGGTAGTGGGGGCTCTTCTTGAGTAAATAGGTGCTGGGTGGAGACTCGGCAGCCTGCCCAACGGCCGAACCTCCACTCAACAACTATTTGTTTCAGTTGTTTATATTTTACTACAAAAAGATCCAATTTACAGTGTTCATAAAAGCTGTTACTGTAATCAACATCGAGTTATAGATAGTCTGTGGAGACTATCTGCTCTAACAGAAAAAGCATTATTATTCGTGGCTCTGCCCAGCGGTAATAATGCTTTTTTTTATTGCAAACCCTGACTTTTTAAGCTTAGCGCTTAAAAAACAGCTGGTAGGCAAAATGCTGTGCATTTTTTTAAATCTATCTCAAGTATAACTATTTTCCCCCTACTGTCAAGACCTATAAGTATTTGATAAAATAGCCCATATTGTTATATAATGACAAATTATTGACGAGACTTAACTACTTTTCCACAGGCTAGATAACTAAAAATTCAATGTGTAAAAACTATGACAGCTTTGTTCGGTAAACGTTCGCCTGCCTACATTAATTACATCTCCTCTCAATAATAAATAACCCGCTATAATACTCATATGCCCGCCCCACATATTCTTTTAGAAATTAGAACCAGCCAAGATAATCAAAAAACAGCCGAGGCAGCCGCTCAGCTCTTCTCAACTTTTCCTAAACTACATGATGAGTGGTGGTGGAAATTGATACAAAAAAATGAACACCTAAGTTTTGAGCTAGTGGTCAGCAATCAAACTGTTTATTTTCAAATTTATACCCCCTATCGCCTGAGTGAATATATGATAGGCGCAATTAATGCTAGCTACCCCGAAGCTTTAGTTTCTGAACTCGAGGTGGATCCCTTAGAGGCCTTATTTTCACGAGATTTGGAGTCGTCCCCAGCTTCACATCTTAGTCTAGGCAGCCTTAAACTTAAAAATCAACAATACTTACCGCTTAAAACCTACAAGGACTTCGCTGATGTAGATCCACTGGCTTCATTGCTCTCCACTCTGTCTAAAACTCAACCCGATGAAGAGATGGTGATTCAATTTGTTGTGGGTGATGATGGTGATGGTTGGAAAAGAGGTGGTTTTTCTCAAATCCATGGCAAGAGCACTCAACTAGAAGAATTGGCAGATCTAGCTAGAAAATCTGGCTCTCATCCTCAAAAAGCCTTGATTGAAAAAAAACTTGCTACTCGCGGCCTGAAAACTTCAATTCGGGTAGCTGTCAAAACACCAGATAAAAAAAGAAGCATTCTTTTGCTCGAAACTATTGCCAGTAGTCTCCGAGCTATCTCTCAAAGTGAGGGTAATGAGCTGATCTTAAGAAGAATTTACCTTTTTAAGAAAATTTTTACTCGGGCCATAAGCAAACGCTGTTTTAGCTTACTCCCCAAGCAGCACTTTTCTCTAGAGGAGCTAGCAACACTCTATCACTTCCCCAATGAAGGGCTTAAAGGAGTTCCTAATGTCGCTTGGGGCAAAAATCTAATCGGAGAGCCACCGGAGAATTTACCCATTATTACCACGCAAATGGATCCTGAATTAAAAGGTGAGATTAATCCCTTTGCCAGAACTGATTATAAAAATAACACCCACGTTTATGGTATTAAAAGAATTGACCGCCGTCGTCATATGTACGTGATCGGTAAAACTGGCACGGGTAAGTCTACTCTTTTGGCTAACATGGCAATTAATGACCTCAAGAGAAATGAGGGCATGTGTGTTATTGACCCCCATGGTGATCTGGTAGAGACATTGCTTGATTACATTCCCTCACATCGTATTAACGATGTGGTTTACTTCAACCCCGCCGATGGAGACCGCACGGTCAAAATTAACCTCTTTGAGGGTGAGAATGTAGAACACCGCGAGCTAATTGCCTCTGGTATTATCTCTGTTTTCAAAAAATTATATGGTTACTCTTGGGGGCCAAGACTTGAGTATATTTTACGTAATTCTTTATTAACTTTATTGAAAATACCTGAGGCAAAACTATCTGATATTTTGAAACTCTTAACCGACGAAAGGTATCGAGCCAAAACCATTGAAAACCTAGACGATCCAATCTTAAAAAGTTTCTGGGAAGATGAGTTTAATAAACTCCACCAGCGTGAGCGAACTCAACAGATTGCCTCTATCCTTAATAAAGTGGGTCAGTTTGTCTCCTCTCCTCTAGTTAGAAATGTGGTTAATACCTCTACTAGCTCATTTAGCATTGATGATGTGATGAATGAGGGGAAAATTTTACTAGCTAATTTATCACAGGGAAAATTGGGCGAAGATAATGCCACCTTACTGGGAGCCATGCTTATTACTAAGATTCAACTATCTGCTATGAGTCGGGTTAATGTCACTGAAGAAGAGCGTCGAGACTTTTACCTCTATGTTGATGAGTTTCAAAACTTTGCCACAGATTCTTTTATTAAAATTCTTTCTGAAGCACGTAAGTACAAGCTAGACCTGGTCTTAGCCAATCAATATATTGCTCAAATTCCTGAAGAGGTACAAAAGGCAATCTTTGGTAACTGTGGAAACATCGCTAGTTTTGTGATGGGAGCTGATGATGCGGGCGTGTTTGAAAAAGAATATGGGCAACGATTTACTACAGAAGATCTGGTCTCTTTAGGACGATATCAGATTATTAATAAAATCACTGTGGATGGAATCTTATCCCAACCCTTCCCTGCCAGGACATTAAATCTGGCCAAGAGTAGTAATAAGAATAAAAATAAAGTGATTCAGGTTAGTCGAGAACGATACGCTAAGAAAAAGGATTAAAACTTAAGACTGCTTAACAGCTCTCTCACGCTTCCATGAGTCTCTATAGAATATACTTTCTTAAAACCAAGTCTCTTGGATTCCTTGATCCTACGATCTAGATAATTAGCCTTCCGAATCTCTCCTAATAAACCTACCTCTCCAATAAAAACTGAGTTTTGGGGTAAGGGCTTGTTCTTTAAAGAACTCACTAGTGCCATGGCTAAACCTAAGTCTATTCCTGTCTCAGTCACTTTATATCCTCCAGCAGCACTAAGAAAAATATCATGGTTTTCTACTGGGAGCCTACAGTGTTTTTGTAAAACTGCTGCCAAAACTTGAATGCGAGATAGGTCTATTCCTCGCCCCACTCGTCTAGGCATAGCTAGCTTTGACTTCACCACTAGGGCTTGAACTTCAATCAATAGCGGCCTTGTGCCTTCCATTACGCAAGTGGTGGCCGAGCCAGGTTCTGTAGTTTTGGCATGTTCTAATAAAAACTCGCTGGGGTTACTAACCTCTGCCAATCCCACCTCGTCTACTTCAAAAACCCCTACTTCATCTGTTGCTCCAAAGCGGTTTTTTAACGTACGCAATAATCTTAATTCCCCTGTCCTCTCCCCACTTAATTCCAAGACTGCATCCACAATGTGTTCAAGTGTTTTTGGTCCAGCGATAGTACCATCTTTAGTCACATGACCTACTAAAAACATCGGAATATGTAATCTTTTCGCAACATCTGCTAGGCGGTCAGTTGATTCTCTTACCTGGCCCACACTACCAGGTGCGCCAGACAGTTCCTGTGTAGTCATGGCCTGAATACTATCAACTATTACTAAGACTGGTCGCTTAATTTTAATGATCTCTACCAGCTCATCTACATCAATTGTTGTAACAAACTCCAAAGATTTTTTTGAAATCTTTTTTTGTTCTTTATCCAAAATTCGATTGATTCTTAGGTCTATTTGTTGTGGGCTTTCCTCACCACAAACATAAAAAATTTGTCCATCTAACTGCTGACCAGCAATCTTTAAGACAACTTGAGTTAAAAGTGTGCTTTTACCAATCCCTGGTTCTCCACCTAGAAGCATCACAGCCCCCGGAACAATGCCCCTCTTTTTTCCTTCACCCCCCAGCACCCGATCAAATTCCTCAATTTGAGTAGAAATTCTTTGACCGTCGCTTTTTTTTGCTTTTACCTCACTCCAATTTACTAGCTTGGTTTTTACTTCTGCTTCAGAAAAAGTTTTAGCTCTAAAGCCCTTTTTTGTAGTTGGTTCGATCACCTCTTCAACCAATGTGTTCCACTCACCACACTGAGCACATTGACCTTGCCACTTAGGGTGACTACTACCACAGCTCTGACAATTATAGGTGGTTTTGCTTTTAGACATGAAATGTTTTCTCTATTTTATTCAACCCTACCAACAAAAAGTGTGTCGCCGCTATATTGACCAGTTATTGTCACGGCTTGACCTACATAATCAACCAGCTCAACAGCATAGCTCTCAATAATCTCTGGTTCTTGACCCATCACATTAATAAAAAATATTGATCCAGATTGAGAAATTGTGCCAGTCTTACTAGTATCGCCTTGTTTTTGATCAGCAGCAGGAACCTGAGCTCCACCTTGAGAACTTGGAGCCGTGGTAGATTTGGTACAAGCTGAAAAGATTAGTCCAGCTGATAAAATTATTAAAAGATTCTTCATAAGCTCTCCTTTTCTTTTAAATATACAACAAACTGCTCATGTTAGTTTTGTTGAAAAATCAACAAAAATGATGAGATTCCAATAAAGTTGAGTTGTAGATGAACCAACATGGGTTCAATAAACAAACTCAAGATAGAATTTTTGTAGTGGAAACCTTTGGGTTGTGCTTGTGCACCACCACCACCCTCCCACCTACTTGCCTCATTAATCGCTTTTTTTCCTTTAAGTGTAGGGTGTGGCTAGATACAGCCAACACGTCGGGTTTAATTAGTCTCAATAAATTTAAGTGTTCTTGATCACAAGTAAATTTTTCTGGCAATATAAAGGCAAAATCAACCACGGGAAATTGACTCACATTTGACAACCTTATGCTCTCATTTTCTATTGGTCGATGTTTGCCCTTAAGCTGCTTTACTCGCAAATCAGATTCGAGACCCACTACTAAGATGTCGCCGGCTTGCCTGGCTTTAGTTAAAAAATTTTTATGCTCTTGATGAAGAATGTCAAAAACTCCTGTAACTAAAACTACCCGCTGCCCACGCTTCCACAATTTCTGTAAGGAATGATGCCAGCGCCGATAAATTTGACCTCTAGTACTACGAGGATGAAAATAGGCGCTACTCAAACTCACTATCTCCCTACTCATGTGAGAATACATGTGTGAATACTGAAGAATAAATACTAGAAAATTTATCAAATCTAAGAGTTTTCGACTAATAAAGCGTAGGACTGGTGCTGAACGATATTTTCTAGGCTTAAGTTTTGAAACCATAGGGTTGTCATAGTTGGCAGAAAAAAAATGAGGTAAAAAGTTTTTCACCCAACTGTTATTTTGATAGAAGAGCCTTTCCACCCCTGCCTTATCTAAAACCCATCTGGATTGACAAACTTCATAGGCTGAGTATAGGTTTCTTTTATACTTAGGAAGGCCTAGGTGTTTTTCATCAAGCCAAAGGTTAAAACACCAGCTATCTTTTTCATTGCCTCGCCACGTTCGAAGCTTGCCGACCCACAAAGTTGAAAGGGATACTAAAACTCTAGATATCCATAGCCTCCTAGGAGCTACTACTATCATTAGGTCAATATCACTATGAACCACCACATTATTAACAGCTAGGGAGCCGGTTACCGCAATGCCCTTGATCCAGGGAATCCAACCGATTGTGCGTACAATTTTCTCCACTTCCTGCCATTTTTTTTGTGAGAGCTTCTCTCTGTTTTGTCTCACTTTCCAATCAGTTTCACTAGAGCTTAATTTCCAAAACTGATGATGAGATTCAATTAAGCCAGCTTTCTCCAACCCCATTAAGGTTTTCTTCAAAGCAGATTTACTTAATGGAATTTTTAATAGGCGCTGAAATATTTCCTCATTAGTTAGGGGAAAGCTAAACTGATCAGCATAAGCTATGGTAAGTAGTGCTGCCACCTTTTTAGAAATAGGCATGGGCTTATTTTACCCCGTATTGACGAAGAACTTGCAGAGTACCTTGGGTGACTGTTTTTAGAGCTTCTTCAGCTGACTTACCACTCAAAACTGCATTGATGGCATCTTCATAATATTTAATCAGCATGTCGTTAATTCCATTGTCGTGTGTATAAGAATTTAGATACCATCCAGAGGCAGCTGAAGCATCCTCTAAAAATGGTGACACTAATTCATCTCCCGCTAAATCATTTGCTAGGTCAACGCGAGAATAAATTTCTCCAAAAGGTCTAATCTGACTTTGAGAACTATAAAGCTGCTGCTGGATTTCTTTGGAGCTTAAAAACTTCAACAGTTCCCAAGATTTATCTTTATTTTTAGACTTACTACTCACCCCCTCCGCCCAAAAACTTGCCCAAGACAATCTCTCATCTCCTAAGCGTGGTACGGGCACAATTCCAAAGTCTAGGGTTGGATTTATAGTCTTAACTTCATGAGCCCTCCAACTTGGAGCAAACATCATTGCCACATCACCTCTGGCAAAAGCCACAGTTGAGCTAGGTAGTTTATCATTCCAAACCTCATCTTCTTTAACAAAGTTGGTATAAAAAGACAAAGCATCCTGCGCTTCCTTGGAGGTGGGGTTTGCTGGGTCAGCGCCGTTCTGAAGCATGAGTAATCCTAAAATATCCGAAAAGTGCTCCACATTGCTGACGTTACCAATTGCTGCACCACCTCTTTTAAGATCTTCGCCGTCTCTTACTGTCAATTTTAAGGCCAATGTTTTGACTTCTGCCCAAGTGCTGGGTGGTTCAGAATTAGCAGCAATCATCATTTCTTTGTTGTAATACAAGCCCAAGCCTTCATACATTAATGGGATGCCTACTATCTGTCCCTCAATATTTAACATTTTAGCAGCTATAGGATAGAAAACCTGTTGATACTCGCTTGCGCTCATCACTGACTGCGGCATCGAAGATAATTCTTCTGTGAGCATTGGTGTCCAGCTAGCATGATATCTAAAAACATCTGGACCATTACCTGAAGAAATAGCCGTCTGTAGTCTTTCTCGATAGTCCTTGTGTGATTGCTTTACATAGCTAACTTTCACACCTGGGTTGGCTTCCTCAAACTTATCTAAGATGCCTCTCACAGCGTTATCTGGTTCCCACAGCCCCCAATAAATCAAAGATGCTTGTTCGGTTGGAACAGTTTTTCTTGTAGCTGGAGCTACGCTTGGAGCAACTGTTTGAGGTTTACTGCCCGTCAGTTTACCAATCACAAACCAAACAATTCCAATTAAAACTAATCCCCCCACTATAAAAGGTAAGTACTTAAAAGGAGATTCTTTGACATTGGCAAAGATAGGTAGGCCTTTTTTCTTAGCGTCTTTAGCTTCCGTGGGTGGCTTAGTAGTAGCTGAGTCAGGGTTATTAGCAGCAGCTTTATCTGGAACCGGAGCCGTTGGTTGAGTTCCTGGTTTGGAGCCTGCCGCTAGAGGCTGAGGGGGCTTTCCAGGGAAAGCCTGCGGCCTGCCCATACCCGCCGGTGGTCTCATTGTTGGTGGTGGAGGAGTTAGAGGTTTATTGGTTGGTGATGGAGCCATAGGTTTGGCAGGAACCGGGGAAGGCGTAGTTGGCGCAACTACCTTAGTTGGTGCTGCAGATGATGGGGGATTAACTGTGACAGTCTTATTGATTGGTGATGGAGGCTGAACTCTAGCCGAAGGCGGCATTTGAGGTTTGCCAATTGTCTTGGGCAGCGGATCTTTGGGTGGTACTGGTTTAGGCAAAGACTTATCTGACATACTAAAGCTGAATATAGTATATAGTAGTCCTGATTATGATCACAAGTGAAAAGATGCTCCCTTGGATAACTGGTTTTCTCCTGGGAGTTTTTATCTTAACTATAAGTGGGAGTATGTTTTTTTTCTTTCTTTTTCAAGACAGAATTTATCCCGGAATTGAAATCAACGATATTGGTGTAAGCGGACTAACCAGAGACCAAGCTCAACAATTGCTTGAACAAGAGCTTGAACTACCCCCCGAATACTCCACTACTATTAAAGTCGATGATATTGAGTTGGCCTCATCATCCTCTCAACTGAAAATTAACCGGGAGTACAATCAAGCCATTGCCCAAGCCTATGATGTGGGTAGGGTTGGATTTCCCATCAAAAGACTCTGGATTCTAGCTAAAGCTTCATTTATTCCTCTTAAATTTAATACCCTTCTTGTATATGACCAGAATGAGGTAAAGTTCTTTGTTCAAGAGCTTAAAAAGCGGGTTGATTTAGTTGGCTACAACCCTGAGGCCAGACTAAGATATAGTGGTTCGCCAACTAGTCTCATTGTTGATGAGGGAGAGCCAGGTAGGGAGATGTTGAGTGAAGAGACCATACAGCTAATAACTTCCGCTATTGGTGAGGAACAGGTCTTTGAAGCTAAGGTTGCCTCCACCAGCTCCATTCTCAATGAAGACCAAATTACCGAAGCTGAGGAGAGGGCTGGTAAATTAATAAATAGAAGACTTATTCTGCGAGCTGATGACGTTAGGCTGGATCTAAATGATCAAAAGTTAATTTCCCTATTGGCTTTTCCAGAAGGAGTTAATCAAGAAGTTATGAGCTCTTTAATTGAAGCTTGGAAAGACGCTGTGTCTAGACCAGCTCAAAATGCAGAGTTTAAATTCAATAAAGATACATTAGTGGTTGAAACATTCGTCCCCCATCGCGATGGATTGGAACTAGATCTAGATCAAACCATCCAGCTTCTCACTAGTGCTTTAAATGATTTCATCGACAAAGAAACTGAGGGCAGCCCTGTTGGAATTCACAACCAAACTAACACTGAGCTGGAGCTTCCAGTTAACACCACTCAACCAGAAACTACCCTGGAAAACACCAATGAGTTGGGAATTAAAGAACGAATTGGCTTTGGAGAAAGTGAGTATGATCACTCAATCCGCAACCGGATCCACAATGTGAATTTAACCACCAATCGTGTTAGTAATACTATTGTCCCCCCAGGAAAACAATTTTCTTTTAACAAAACTTTAGGCGAGGTCTCGGCTAAAACTGGTTTTCGCTCAGCCTATGTGATTAAAGATGGGCGAACTGAACTTGGGGATGGGGGTGGTGTTTGTCAGGTCAGCACTACTACTTTTCGTGCTGTCTTAGATGCTGGACTAGAAATTACTCGACGTCTCCCCCACTCTTACCGTGTCAGCTACTACGAGCTTAATTCTAAGCCTGGTATCGACGCCACTGTCTATGCCGGAGAAACTGATTTTAGATTCATTAATGATACAGACCACCACATCCTCCTCCGTGGTGAAGCTGATAGTGACAATCTTTATATGAAGATGGAGGTCTATGGAACAAGCGATGGTCGCACCACGGAGATTAAGGACCATAAGGTCTGGGGCTACACCTCTCCCCCTCCTCCTGAATACTATCCTGATCCCTCACTCCCCGCTGGAATCAAAAAACAGATCGACTGGTCTGTGGGTGGAGTAAAAGCAAAGTTCACCCACATCATTCGAAACGCAGAGGGTGAAGTTATTAGTGAAGAAACCTATAGTTCCAACTACCGACCCTGGGCAGCGAAATACTTAGTGGGTGAGTAAGCCTACTTTTTCTTTGACTTAGTAGGAACCAGTCCCTCCAATGCTCTCAACACTTCTAGAGGCAGCGCAAACACTACTGTATTAGACTGATCTGAAGAAATATCATTAATTGAGCTCAGCGTTCTCAGGTGCAGAGCCCCAGTTGAGCCAGCCATCAGGTCTGCGGCTTTAGCTAAATTCTTAGCTGCCACCACTTCACCTTCAGAGTTAATTATTGTGGCTCGTCTCTCACGCTCTGCCTCAGCCTGTTTAGCCATGGTGCGCACCATGTTTGCTGGTAACTCAATGTCCTTCAGCTCCACTGTTTCCACGTCTATCCCCCACTTATCAGTTACGGGGTCGATGGATTTTAAAATATCAGATGCTACTTGCTCACGATGACTCAATAGCTCGTCTAGGTCTACCTGACCAGTAATTCTTCTCATGGTGGTTTGAGCCAACTGTGAAACAGCCCAAAAGACATCCTCTACTTCATTAATGGCCTTACTGGCGTCAATCACCTTGTAATAAATCACCGCATCCATCTTGCAAGAAACATTATCCTTTGTGATGGTTTCTTGCTTGGGCACATCAACAGCCTTAGTTCGAATATCTACTTTGCGGAAAGATTGAAAAATTGGCCAGACTATTCTCCAGCCAGGATTAACCATCCCTTGATAACGACCCATGGTATACACCACACCACGCTCGTACTCATTTACCTGTTTAAGAGAGGCTAAAATCAAAACAATAATGAGGGTAGGAAGAATTGGTAAAAACATTTTACTCCTTAGATAAGATTATCAAACAAATTATATCATTAGCCTCACCTCCTCATGATGCTATAATTCTGATCATGGATAAGCGCTATCAACATCAAGATCACGAGCAAAAAATTTATGATTTATGGGAAAATGCAAGTTCTTTTAATCCTGATAGTGAAAATCAGCCTGCAAAAAAATCCCCCACTAAGAAATCTTTTTGCATTCTCATGCCTCCTCCAAATGCCAATGACCCTCTCCATATTGGACATGCTATGTTTGTTACCCTAGAAGACATTATGGTTCGCTATCATCGCATGCTGGGCGATGATACTCTTTGGCTACCAGGCACAGATCATGCCGGTATAGAAACTCAATTCGTATTTGAAAAAAAGCTTAAAAAAGAAAATAAAAGCCGTTTTGATTTTGATCGTGAAACTCTCTACCAAATGATTTGGGATTACGTTCAAGAAAATTCTGAGGTGGCGGTTGACCAACTAAAAAAACTTGGAGCCAGCGCAGATTGGTCTCGCTTTAAGTTCATGCTTGATGAAGATGTTGTGCAGATTGTCGCCCAAACCTTCCAAGAATTGTCTGAGCAAGACTTAATCTATCGAGATTTGAGGTTGGTTAATTACTGTACCCACTGTGGAACTGGTTTTAGTGAGTTGGAAATTAACCACGTAGAAAGAAAGGCTCCTCTCTACTATCTCAAGTATGGTCCTTTTACCCTTGCCACCACTCGTCCAGAAACAAAATTTGGCGACACTGCTGTAGCAGTTCACCCCGATGACGAACGCTATAAACAATACGTGGGTCAAGAAATTAAAGTTGAAGGCTTGAGTGGAGATTTTAAACTCAAAGTAATAGCTGATGAGTATGTTGATCCAGAATTTGGCACTGGGGTGGTTAAGATTACCCCAGCTCATGACTTCAACGACTTTGAGGTCTGGCAGCGTCACCAGGATGAAATCCCTGGCCTAAAACCAGCTATAGATTATCGAGGTCACATGACAGATATTGCTGGCCCCTATGCGGGCATGTATCTTAAAAAAGCTCGCAAGAAAGTTGTTGAGGACTTAAAAGAAAAGGACTTGTTAGTTAAAGTTGATGAAAACTATACCCATAGCATTGGCACCTGCTATCGCTGTGGCACAGTTATTGAGCCTCTCCCTCTCCCCCAGTTCTTTATTAAGGTTAAACCATTGGTTAAAAAATCCCTTCAGGCCATAAATGAAGGAAAAGTAAAGATACATGGGGCCGGACATGACAAAATTCTTAAACACTGGCTGGAAAACCTCAAAGACTGGAACATTAGCCGTCAAATTGTATGGGGTATTAGAATGCCAGTCTGGTACTCCGCTGATAATCCTAGCATTAATGTGGTTTTCATAGATAAAAACAATGAGAGAATTGAGGGTGATTTAAATAGTACTTTAGACCTATATAAAGGCAAATATTCTCTAAAAGAGATTAGCGATGGTCTTCAAGAACTTCGCGCGCCAATTGGTACTAGCTATACCATCTCCCCCATCGCTCCCGGAGACAACTTCATCCAAGAGACTGACACCTTTGATACTTGGTTCAGCTCAGCTCAATGGCCCTATACTACTCTCCAAACTGGACAGCCCAATGACTTTAAGCGTTTCTATCCCACCAGTGTTATGGAAACTGGCTATGACATTCTCCCCTTTTGGGTAATGCGCATGATCATGATGGGGCTACATAGAACTGGAGAGGTGCCATTTCACAGCGTTTATCTTCACGGCCTAATTCGTGATTCTAAAGGTCAGAAAATGAGTAAAAGCAAGGGCAATACTATTAACCCTCTAGAAATTATTGAGCAGTATGGCGCTGATGCGCTGCGCATGGCTTTAGTCATCCGTTCCTCAGCAGGTTTAGATAAATCTGTAGGAGAGGGTGATTTTAAGGCAGCTCGCAACCTCACAAATAAGCTCTGGAATGCAACTCGGTTTATCGTCATGAGTGATGAAAAAAATATTAAGGGAGTTGACGACGAGGCTTATTTAGAAAAACTTAATTCCGTAGTAAAAGAAATAACTAAACAACTCAATGATTTAAAAATCGGCTTAGCTGCGGAAACTCTTTATGGTGAGTTCTGGCATTGGTTTTGTGATGAGTGTATTGAAAAATCTAAAGCAGGTGAAATCTCCCGATCGGCTTTAATTCAGGGCCTGACTACCTTTCTTAAGCTCCTCCACCCCTTCATTCCATTTGTGACTGAAGCAATCTGGCAGACGCTCTATCAAGAAAAAATAATTAGTAATGAAGACAACCATTCATTACTAGCCCTCTCTAATTGGTCATAATTTGATAAACTGAAAGCATGCGTTATTTATTGCTGCCGTTTTTTGTTATACAGCTTCTAATCTCAGTTGCTCCCTCTATATTAAGCCTACTCGCTCTAAAGCTTCTCCCCTACCGTTCTTTAATAGCTTCTTTTTTTATATTTAGCATAGCCATTGCTGTTTTACTCATCTCTCTCTCACCATCACCACAAAAGAAGCTCTCTAATTCAAACGATAAGCTTATTGAACAAAAAAACCAGCTAGAAAGCTGGCTAAACAAACAACCCACTCATCGAGATGTTCTATTAAATTTGTCTAAGGTCAATAAGTCTTTAGGGAATGATCAGCGAGCGCTGGAGTTATTAACCCAAGCTCAGAACCTTGATCCTAATAACAGCGTTTTTCAAGAAAATTAGTCTTCTTTGTCATCCTTAGAAGGAGCGTCTTCTTGGGGCATATCTTCTCCGTCTTTTTCTTCACCCTCACCTTCAACTTTCTCTCCCTCTTCCCCATCAACTTCTTCTTCCTCAATAACCTCTTCCACTTCTTCTTCGCGCTGCTCCTGAACCAATACTACGGGATTTTCCCAGTCTTCATCTGACTCTACCTCTACCAAGCTTACTTTAGATTTATCAAAGTCTAAATCAGCTAAGGTAATTGATTGTCCAATTTCTGTCAAATCTCCAATATTTACTTCAAATTTCTCTGGTAAATCTGTGGGTAGGGCCTCAACTATAATGCTGTTTTTAACCTGAATCACTACTGCTTCTTTCAACTCAAACTCGCCGACTAATTCAATTTGAACTTCAGCTTCAATTTTTTCTTTAAGATCAACTTCTTTAAAAGAAACGTGCAAAACACTACCTGAGACCGGATCAACCTGAACCTCGTCCACTAGAGTTGGTCTGTCCTTTTTAAGCTCGTCAATTTTTAAATAGACTAGTCCCGTCTCCCCTACTTCCTCATAGAGTTTATTGAATTCTTTTTCTGAAAATTGAAGAGCCACTGAATCTCCCCCAGCAACATACACGTTGCCTGGAACTATCTTCTGCGCCCGTAGTTGTTTGGCATTCTTGCCCTTTAAATCTCGGGTTGAAATGGGAAACGTAATTTTTGTCATATTTATTAACTAATATCTAGTGAGGTTGGCATTATATCAGGTTATTTTGTTTGAAGAAATAGCCTTGTAGTTTTCACGTGAAAACTAGGAATTAGTCTTGGTTTTGAATCTAGTTCACGTGAAAAAATCAATTAAATCTACTCAAAGGACGCACCAATAAATACGTGACCCCTGTCCTTAGATGGATTGAAGACGATCACCTCACCCTGAACTTCAGCCTGAGGGGCAATCAGAGTGGGGGAAAGGTCTGGCTCATGCTTAAGAAATATTCGTGGGGATACATCTCTGGCTCCAGGTTGTTTTTGATCAAAGAAAGCGTAAGTAAATGGTGTTTGATACTCATGGGGCAGAGAATACTCTAGCTGCAATTTCAGCTCCGACTTAACTGCCACCTCAATTGGAACTCCCACTACTTGCCTTTCCAGCTCTTTTCTAACTACTATTTGCTCTAAGCCCACTTCTTGACCATTAATTTTAATGTTCTTAAATTCAGATTGCTCTGGTAAATAAAATCTCACATATGATTTATAGGGGCCCTTTGGCCAAGCATTTGTTTGAGCTTTGTTTTTAAAAGTAATCACCCGCTTATGAGCTATTTCTTGAGAAGCTATTGAAACGCTGTGGTCAATTTGTCTTTCTAAATAATAGTTGGCTTTATTGACTCCCACGTTGGCTTCAACTTGCATTAAGACATCAACTAAACACCCATCGTCATTGAAAACAGTGGGGCAAGCAGGATCAACTATTGATCCATTCCACCCCAGTGATTCAAAAGTTGCCTGAAGATCGTTGTCAAAAATTGTCACTAGTAACTCCTTTGATTCTGCCATTTCCGTAATAGAGGAGAGGAGAGGAACCACTTGTTCTTTTGGCAATGATTGAATTTTATTTAATGTCTTAAATAGGATTAGTTCGGCATAATCCCTGTTTTGGGCAGCTTCCACTAGCTGAACTTCTGAGTGGAACTCCATTCTTTCGCTTAAATTTTTCTTGGTTATTACCTCATTATATTCCTCCACCTCAACCTGATTTAAGACACCGATTATTTCTTCTAAAACCTCAAGATTAATCCCAATTACTCCGTCTACCTTAACCCCCATGCTTTTATCTAAAAACCACTTAATTTGAGAGGCTGCTTGGGGAAAACTCGGGCTCCAATTGCTATCTCTTAAAAACCATCTTTCTTCTCCTAAAAACTTTTTAATTTCATCAGGTGGACTAATAGTAGCCTTCAGCCGCTGGTCTATGGTGTAAACATCTTCAACTTGAAAGCTAAGTAGCGATCCTTGTTTGAAAGTGATAAGAGCCACTGCTTGTATGAATCCTCCTGTTGGTCTCAGTTCTTGATTGTTTTGTAAAACCAAAGCGTATGTTTTTGTTTCATCTTGAGCTAATAATTTTGGAAGTACGGGGGAGAGCTGCTGAAATTGATTAATCTCTCTTTCCTGGTCTTCAATCAAATCTTGATAGCTGCTAATCAATTGAGCTTGCTCGGGAGATAGTTTGTCCAATGGATAGTTTTTCAACTCTGCACTTAACAGAGAAAGGGTCTTAAAAACCTCAATGCTCTGTTCGTTAACTAGCTCTAGAGAGCCCTCTCCTTCTTGCCCAATAACTTTTTGAAAAAAGGAGCTAGTGACTTGCTCTAAGTCACTGACCTGGCTAGATAAATCAACTACATATCGACTAATTTCAATTAACTGAAATGCTTGTGAAAAGAAGGGGGTAGAGAACCATTTATTGATCAATGCTAGTTTGTCATTAAGCTTATCAACCGTTGATTCAAGCTCAACCATTTTTTTCTGCTGAGCGGTGACGGGCATTGTTCGTGACTCTAAATAAGATAGTAGGCTTCCTTGGGCTTGAGATAGATTTGTAAAAAACACCCCCACTGAAATTAAAATACCCAATGCAAATACGCTGATTAATATTCCACCACCGAATAAAAATTTTTGATTTCTGATCTTATGAAAGCCTATTTTTGTGCCCTTAGTTAGTTTCCGCAAATGCTCTCGTTTTTGCTGAGAGCGGTAGTCTTTGAATAGAGTATTTATTATGTTGGGCTGTCTATCATTTCCCTCATCTTCTTCACTTTTTAGATCTATTTCTAAAATAGTTTCCACATCGTGCTCTAAATCCAATCTTAGTTTTTGTGGAGCTACCTCAACTTCGTTCCAGGATTCAACCATTTTTTTCTTAGTTGGTGGTTGAAGAAGATCGTCTGTAATTCCTCGCTCATTCTTTTTTTCAACAACGCTGCTCATTAAAATCGCAACTTCCTTAGAAATATAATCAGTTTTTTCAGAACTTATTTCACTGTCAATTCGACCTGAAAAGTTTTTAAATATAGGGTGTTCTATTAGTTGTAGCTGCGACCTTTTGATTGGCAGGTTGACCCGATGATGACTTAAGTAGAGTTCTTTTACCTTTTGCAGGTATCCGCTACTAATTCTAGGCTTTCCCTTTATTATTCTCGCCATTTTCTGTGGTTTTAAAAGAGAGGAGGTGAGGGTGGAGACTAGACCTTCTATGGTTTGCAGATTTAGCTCAATGCTGGGATCAATTAATAAGCTTTGCTGAAACTGACTAAAGAAGTATTTTACTGGATCTGTGTTGCTTTTAACAAGATCTGTGTAAAAAATAAATCTTGATACATCAATATTTTCAACTAAGGAATTATATAAGTCCAACTCTTTTCCTAACTGCTTGTCCCAACCAATGATTTCATTATTGCTTCCCTTGATAGCAGTTGTTAGTGGCATGACCACGATAGTTTTATTCGGTAAAAAACAAAGTCTTTCAATTAATGATGAATCTTCGATTAATGGATGCTCAAATAATAAAACTAATTTATACCAGGATTTATGAGTAAGCTTGCCTGAACTAAACTTTAGTGGGGAAATGAGCTCAACTCCAATTTCAGCCCGCCTTTGAATTTCACTCACTAAGAGGTGCGAAAGCTTGGATGGCTCTGCAATTAATAAGATTTTTAAATTATCATCCAGTGCTTGAGTTATGAGGGCAGGCATAGGCCTCATTATATGGCATCTAGTGCCTCATTGACCAATGCATCAGCTTGTTTGTTTTGCTCTCGCTTTACATGAGAGATTTTAAAATCACAATTCAAGAGAGAGAGAACTTTCCAGGCCTGTTGAGCTAATTCTAAAAGTCTTTTTTCTTTTATCTTCCAATTTTGATTTACTTGCTCCACTACTAGCTTTGAATCTAAAAACCACTCAACTCCATCGATTGAAGTAGATTTTATGTGTGTTTTAAGCCACTCCAGTGAGGCTAAAAAGGCTTTGTACTCTGCCTCGTTGTTAGTTGCTGTTCCAATATACTTTGACTCCGAAAAAACCCGTTGCTGCTGTTGATTAATTACAAAAACTCCAATTCCAGCTGGCCCGGGATTACCACGCGAACCACCATCGGTATATATCTTTAACTTATTCATCCTGGGTTTTTAAACGAATGGTTAAATAACGCTCTCTACCTTCACCCTCAGATTCACTCACTAGATCTAGGAAGCGCTCATCTTCAGATAAAATTGTGTGAGTCAAAAATCGATCATGAGCGGATAAATAGGAAAGCGTGTGGCTTTCTCCAGTTTCTAAAACTCGTTCAGCAATTTTGACTATTCGTTCCTCCAACTGGCTCTGACGCTGCTCTCTGTAATCATTGACGTTTAGTTTAAATCTTTTTTCGCCGAGGTCTTCGTAGAAAGAAATTCTTACCATGCGTTGGATTGCCTGTAATGTTTCTCCATGAAATCCGATAAATAAACCACTCTCTTCTTCTGGCAATACAATCTTGGCGCCTATAAACTCATCTTCATCTTCTAGTTCTATTTTAAACTGATCGTCGGTTAGACCAACGTGTTTGCAGAGATTTGTTAAGTACTCCTCAATTTTCATATTTATCTCCTATAAAAAAATTATTTTCTATTTAAAAGAGCTTGTGCTCTCAATAAGTAGCTTTTCAAACCACCTAATCCGCTAACCATATACTGCTGGCCGATACTAAATAGGGTAGTGATTACCCAATAAACAGTCAGTCCAGATGGGAATCTCGCAGCAATAAAAACAGTCATGATCGGCATCATAAATAACATTTGCTGCTGCATACTAGCTGCCATTCCAGCCATATTTTCTTCTTTTTTATTTTCCTGCTGAACCTTCTTGCTCTTGGCTTTATTAGGAACTATGTCTCTTATCTCTCCTCCTGGAGAAATCATGAGAGATAAAATAAACTGTGAGACTCCAGCAATAACCGGTAGAACATATTTGCTGTCTGGTGCAGTTAGGTCCCACCAAAGAAAAGAGGGGTTAATCGTAGATCCATTAATAACATCTTGACCTAAAAAGCTAATTAAAGATCTATATAAGAAAATTAAAACGGCTAACTGAACCAACTGAGGAATGCATCCGGCTAGAGGATTTACATTGTATTTTTGATAGAGCTCTAGCTGAGCTTTTTGTAAAGCCTGTTTATTCTTTCCATGCTTATTCTTCAACTTATTTAACTCTGGCTGAATCTCAGTGATTTTTTCTCTCGCCTTCAAAGAGGGAAGGGTTAATGGAACTAAAACAAGCCTAATTAGTAAGGTTAGGGCAATAATCGCTAAACCCAAGTTTCCGGTGAGTTGATATAAAAACAATAAAATTTCAAAAAAGCTATCTGTAAAGAACTGCATAGATGATTTTACCAACAAGTTATTAAACGACTAAAACCTTTCCAAAGTCCTCTGATTGTACCATCTTTCTGAACGCGTTGAAGCGTATATTCACTACATTTGGGAGAATGATAACAGTAGGAGCTATAACCAAATACACTCACCAACAAAGTGTGTTTAAAATTGGCTAATGAACGATAAATTAAGTAAATAACTTTCATAGTTAATTCACCTTAGAAAAAATATTCTCTAAATCTTCAATAATATTTTCTTTTTTAACCGTAGCTATTTCCTTGTTTACAACTAATACTATCTCTACTCCTTGTATTTTTTTGATTAGCGGCAAGCTAAAGTTATAAATCTGACGCTTAATTTCACTTCTTTTAACCCTTAGCTTAATATTTTTTTTAGGAACAACTACCACCATTCGAGATTCCTCGTTTTTTTTATGACGATAAAAAACTAAAAAATATCTCGAGTAATATCGCTTTGATTTTTGAAAAAAATCAACTGCTTCTCTCAATTTAAGTTTATGTATTTTAGGAATCATTAAAAATATTGTAAAAAATCGAGCTCTAAACCGCTAGCCGCTTGCGACCTTTAGCGCGACGGCGTTTTATAGTCTTTTGACCATTGTTGGTTGCCATCTTAGCTAAAAAACCATGTTTTCGAGCTCTTTTTTTCTTTTTAGGCTGGTTTGTTCTCTTGGACATAGGTGGGAAATTATAACATACTACTCATTAACCCTGAACGGCATCACAATATACTGATAGTCAACTTGATCAACTGGTCTTAGCATGGCAGGGGTCAAGCTCTCGGTCATAAAGAATTTTACTTTCTCTGGTTTTAAGGCAGAGAAAAAATCCAACAAGTACTTAGAGTTAAAAGCTATTTCACCTTCACTTCCTTTATTTACCTCAACCATCATTTTTCCCTCTTGCCTGCCATATGAGGAAGACATAGCTGTAATAGTTAGCTCTTCTTTGGAAAATTTTAAACGAATGATGTTTGATGATTCTCGAGCAAAAATCTGAGCTCTCTTTAGTTGATTTTCAAACTCAACTCCATCTAGCTCTACTTCTAGAGAAAAATCATTGGGAATTATTTTTTTATATGGAGGATACTCTCCTTCAATTAGCCTCACATATAGTTGTGTCGAGCCAACTATCATCACCGCTTGCTTTAATTCTTCAGATATTTTCAACGAAATGCTATTAACATCTTGAGAAGATGTAATTCTAGTCACCTCTGTTATTGCCTTAGCCGGCACTAAGAATTGCGCGTCTTCTTTTATTTTCTCTGTAGATAGTTTTAAAGTTGCGAGTCTAAACCCATCTGTTCCAACAACTAATAATCCTTCTTGATTAAATTGAAATAGAAGAGAGGTTAAAACTGGCCTTGTTGGGTCAATAGAAGTGCTGAAACCAACCATATTTTGAATATCTTCTAGACTAGACACACTCAAAGAGTGAGTTTCCCCATTCATCTCTGGAAACTCTGGAAATTCAGTTGTATCCAAGCATTGAATGGTCGTTTTATTGTTCTGTGAAGTAATTGTTAAGGTATTTGACTCAAGTGAGAGAGTTAGCTTTCCAGGATTAAGTGAAGTAACAATGTTGTAAAAAATCTTGCCAGGAATAGCTATATTACTAGGTTTGGTTACTTTTCCTGAAACTGTGGTTTTTATTCCCACATACAAATCAGTTGCTGAGAGGGTAATGTTGTTTTTATCTGCCTCCAGCAATATTGAGGAGAGAATAGGTAATTGAGGCTTATTAGGAATAATACGATGAACTTGATTTAAAGCAGCACTAAGGTTTTCTTGTAATATTTCTAGTTTCATGGTCTTTATTATATATAATATAGTTTTAGTAGTAATAGGGAGGGTTGATAAGTAGAAGATCTAACGACAAAAAGCCGAGTATTTTTGTTAATTTCATATGTTGATAAGGTTGGTTAAGGGTGGTGATAAGTGATGTTGGGAAAAACGGAACAAAATGGGGAGAAGTAATTTTTAAAGAGTTTTTAACAAAGTTTTCCATTTTTATTCAATAACTATTAACATAGTTTTTAACAAAGTTTTCCACAATTGTTAATAACTTTTCCATTTACCTCAATCCAGATAACGACATTCTAATGGCTGAAACCTCTTGCTGAATGGAGTCATCTTCTAACATCATTTCTTGAATTTTATGATAGGCATGGAGAACAGTAGAGTGGTCTCTACTAGAGAACCAACGACCAATTTCTGCATATGGCTCTCCTAAGTCTTCTTTACAAACATACATGGCTACGTGCCTAGCTAAAGCAATTTTCTTCTTACGACTTTTACCCTTAACTGCTTGTTGCTTGAGGTGATAGTGGTCAGAAACAGTTTTAATTACATCTTGAATCTTTGCATTTAGTCTTGGTCTTTTTTGATCAGCCTCAGTTAGTAGAGTTTGCTCAATTAACTCTAAGCTTAGCTCTTTTCCTCTGAGCTCAATTGCGGACTTAAGGCTATTGAGAATCCCGCCGATTTTCCTGGCACTATCAACGCGAGCAGCAATCATTTTAGCCATCTCGATTGAGATGGGGATATTTAAGGGCTTTGACTTAATTAATAAAATTGCAGTGCGAAGCTCAAAGGAAGGTTGCTGGATGTCGATCATTAATCCCGCCTCCAATCGCGACCTAAGGCGGCCTTCTAATAATAAAATTTCGTGAGGTGGTCTGTCTGAAGTTAAAACAATTTGTTTGTGATTTTTAGTAAGTGCATTGAAGGTGTGAAAAAATTCCTCCTGAACACTATTTTTACCAGCAATGAACTGGACGTCGTCTAAAAGTAAAACATCGGCGGTGCGGTATTTATTTTTAAAATTAATGGTTTTTTTTGTTTGGATGGCATTGACAATTTGATTTGTGAACTCTTCGCCCGTAGAGTAGACAATTTTAGCTGCAGGATTCTCTATGAGAATATTATGACCAATTGCATGCATGAGGTGGGTTTTGCCCACACCCACACCTCCATAGAGGAAAAGAGGGTTGTAGGCGTCTCCAGGATTTTGTGAAACCGCAGTGGCAGCTGCGTGAGCCATTTCATTGCTAGAAGAAACCGCAAATGTTTCAAAGGTGTAGTCTTGACGCAATCCAATGCTTTTGGCTCTAATTTGAGCTTGGTTTTTCTCGATTGACTCTACGCTGGCTTCAGAAAATAGATCTTCTACTCGCGGAGACTGGGGAGATTTACCCGAATGTGAGAGGCCATTGCTCGAATTTGTAGCAGATTTTTTCCTATCTTCAGCCTGAGATTCTCTTTCCCTCTGTCTTAATAGAGGATCTCCAACCTGATATTGAATTTCAACTGACTTGCCGATTACACCATCTAAAACTTTTTTAAGATGAGCTCCAAGCTTATTTTTAAGGTTGGTGGAGTGAAATCCCGTAGGACTAATGATAGTCGCAACTATTTTTTTACCGGAGAATGAGACTTGAGTGAGGGGGTTGGGTAGTATCCAAGTATTATAAACACCATGGCTGAGCTCTAGCTCTAGTTGAGCGCAGGCAGTTTGCCAAACTTCTTTAACCTTATCACTAGACCAGTCTTGAGACGGCACGTCTAATTCTTTCTATTTATTAACTATCTTTGTGGGCAGCTATTGGGAGGTGCTGTAGTTATACACAGTGTTTTCCACAATTGGCAAGAACAAAAAAAAATTGATGAATCAGTTTTTATCTTTAAACACCTCTGGGGGAGTATATTGGTCAACGGTGTAGCGAACGCGCTCAGATTTTTTAGGAGCAATCTCTTTTTTATTAGGATTCCCCCCAGCTAAAGAGCTACTCTTAGTTTCAGTTGGCTCTGTTTTTTTCTCCTCATTATCTGAACTTAACTCAGGAGAGATTTTTTTCTCGCTTTTTTTACTATGAGAATAGTACTCTTGTGGAACCTCCTTCTTTTTCTTTTCTTGCGGAGGAGCTTGTTTCTTGTTTTTTAACAACGACTTTTCTCTAGGGAAGAGCAAGCCTTTTTTCTTTGGAGCAATTTTTTCTTCTTCTTTTTTAATCAATTCCTCTGGATCGGTGGTGATAATTGTGTGTTCGTCCTCACTTGCAACTACGCGTAAAGCCACGTGGTTTTGTCCAGCAAAAAAGATGCCTTCACCTACATCAGCTGCCATCAATAGCTGTCGCTCTCCCTCAGAGAGATAAAAAGTTTCAGTTAGGGTAGGCACTGAAGCAGTTGATTGTTTCATTAGAAACTGGATCGAGGAGTTACTTACAATGGCCTTACCATACTCGTTTTGTAGAAAGTCTTCGACATCTTGCGTAATAGTTGTAATACCCAAGTAGTATTTTCGAGCTCTCTTAGCCATACTGTGAATGAAGCTAGCGGAGTCCTTGTGCTTCATAAAATACCAGGCCTCATCAATAACTAAAATTCTTTTCTTCAGCTCCTTCTTAATCCTCGTCCAGATAAAATCAAGGATGATGTACATGGCGATTGGTCGAAGCTCTTCCTCCATCTCTTTTACAGAAAAAACCGTAAATTGATTAGTAATATCGATGTTGGAGGCGTGATCAAAGATACCCCTAAAAGAGCCCGTGATGAACTTTTCTAGGCGCATAGCAAGATCGTCTGCAGCATCATCTTCAAAACCAATTAGCGCTTTATAGAGATCTTCCATGAGTGGAGGTTGATTATTTTGAGTGGCTGGGTCTGGCGTGATGCCTTTAGCCTTATAAGCAGCCACGAGGGCTCTATCTAAAATTGCTTCTTGTCGTGACGTCATGTCACCCAACATGACTTTTAATAATCCATGGAGAGAAATAATTTTTTGACCTAGTTCATTTTCTTCTTCGCGATAAACCGAGGAAAGATCAAAGGGATTAATCTTAGCATCAGATCCAAAGGTGAAGTTAATATACTCTCCACCAACTGAGTTAGACAGCTCTTCGTACTCATGTTCTGGGTCTAAAACGATTACCTCAGCCCCAAACATTATCTGACGCAAAACCTCTAGTTTTACGGTATAAGATTTGCCGGCACCAGATTTTGCAAAGATAACCATATTAGCATTTTCCATCTTAAAGCGATCAAAAATAACCAAAGACTCATTGTGCTCATTAATGCCATAGACAATACCCGTTTCCATAGTTAGTTCAGAAGAAGTAAAGGGGAAGGTGGTTGCCAGGGAAGTGGTGTCCATATTGCGAGTGACACCAAGCTTGTCAATGCCCATGGGGAGAGTGGTCTTAAAACCCTCGCCCATCTGTAAAGTTGCCTTTTTAGACACTATTAGAAGAGATCCTAGGGTTGACTGAACTGCTTTAGTAACTCTATTCAGCTCTTTAAGCGACTCAGCTTTAATAGTTACATAAAGCCCAAACTGGAAAAATCTTTCTGCTCCTTTAGCTAACTGCTCACGAATAATTCGAGCATCTTCTAGCTTAACCTCAGTATTAATATTACTGATTTTTCCCGCCCTCAGATCTGATTGAATTTCAGCCTCCATCTCAGTAATTTTTCTTTTAAGATTGTCTAAAATTTCTTTAGAATCAACCGGAAAAACAAACATTGAGGTATTAATTTGATGGGGGAAATTAATTAACGGAGACAACCAGTTGGCTGGTACAGCTCGAGGATATCCCGCCACAAACAATGTCCTAGTGTAGGTGGAGTTAATTTTTTGATAAGTAAAATCAACCTCAATTGCTTCAGGAGCAATAATATCTTGGATAGTGACTAGACCTCGACTAAATTCCTTAATTTTCTCTAGGTTTTCTTCCTTTTTGTTTTTAGTCTGATCTTGCTCATCACTCTTTTTTTTAAATGGTAAGGGCAGGTTGAACAAGGGCATTTATTTTGTTGATTTTTCAGTCATTTGATCTAAGGTGCTATTAATATTTTCTTGAGTCGCCGTATCTACAACTGGTGCCTGAGGCATAGTGCTGGGAGTTGGTGTGACCATAGGCTGAGCTGGTTGAGGCATGGCTGGCTCAACCGGTGCTTTAGTCATAGAGTCTGGCTTTGTGATTTCCACTGATCCTGGCTCAACCGCGGGAGCACCTGAAGCCATTGGACTTGGTGGAGTCATGGGCGCAGCAGCCGGTGGGGTCATTGCTGGCGTCACTGGTTTATTTGGCGCTGGCATGGGAGTTGATCCGGCGGCCATGGGTTTTTGTAATACAGGTGACTCAGCTATATTTACGTCTTTTGCCAAGTCTCCACCAGCCTCATTGGGTTGGGTTGGCTCAACTGGCACACTAGGAGTTGCCGCTGGCGTTGGTGGAGCCATTGGAGCTTGAGCATCTCCGGACGGCGCTACGGGCTGATTAGCCTGAGTAGGCTCTAATGGGTTTTGGGATTTATCATCCATATAATCTCCTCTGATTTGAGCTTGCACCAACGACGTGGTGTAGCTCTGACTATTTGTTATTTGTTGCCCCTCGGTTGCCCCAGGGTTGTAATTAGTATAGAACAATCTAATAATTTCTTGGGTTGACAATTGTCGCGCATAAAGACCGATGCGATTAAATTGAGCAATTAAGTGATCTTTTTTAGGCTCAAGTAGATTTTGAGCTTTTTCTAGAATCACACTCTTTTCTATGCCCTCAATGGATTGCTCTTTGAAACCAGAAGCAATATTTTGAGCTGGAGTGAGACTCATTTCTAAAGAACTAGCGGGAATAATGACAAAAAATTTCTTATCCAAAACATTTCTCTCTTTAATCAAGTCGTTGACAAATTTACTGTAACGCCTAATCCAAGCCCGCTTAATTTCGTCTTTTGTTTTCTCCTCTCTTTTTTCTAATAATTTTAAGTATGAAGAAGCATCTTTAGTTTGAGATTGAATTAAAATTTGTATGGGGTAGTTAATTGAGTTAAGCAATCCAGCATAGGAATAGATAACCGCGTCCTGCTCTTGTTCTGCCAAAAGACCAAAGTTCATTGCATTGACTGAAAGCACAACTGAGGCAGACCCATTCTTAAGAATAACGATATCGTTGGTGATATCGTAAATATCTAAAAAATCTTGGCTAGTGGAAGAGATGGTTTTTTGATCAGGCATAAATACGACTTATGTCTTAATATTAACAGATTTTTTAATTTAAGCTCCTAATTTCAACTGGGTCAACTAGTTTGTTATCCAAAACAATCTCCTGAGGATTGAATTGATATTTAGAATGATCAATTACGATGTTGTAGCTGCCATTTTTTAGGGGAGTGCTGATAAAAAATTGTCCCAGCGCGTTACTTTTTACCGCCCTAACAACTCTATTTTGTTCGTCTTTAATTTCAACTATAGCCTCGGGAATTAACTCATTGTTTGGAGTTAAAATCATTCCCACCAACTTATTGGGTTGGGTGGGTTTACTAGGAAAGGGGAGAGCAGCATTAAAAACAGCCCCCTCCTCATCTGATATTTCCTGATTACTCACGTCGGTGCTGGTAGCATAGGCAGCCTGTTGTTGCTGAGCTGGAACAACCTCTTCATTAACCTCAGTGCTGTTTGAATCAGCCTTGGTAATCTCAGTCGCTGGCACTTCAACTTTTTCAGCCACCTGAGTTACAGAAAGCAGAGTTTCTAGTTCAGGTTGCTCAGTTTGTTCATAGACAACCACTTCTTCTTCTAATTGTATTTTTTCCAAACTTCTAACCCTAACTTTTAAATCTGGCTTCTCAATTTGCTTGGTAATTTCCACTTCACCCGGATCAACTTTTTTAAAAGTTTGCATAATATCACTAATTTTTTCTTGTGTGTCTAGGTCGTACTTATCTTGATCTTGGGAGATTGTTTTAACTGAGGCCAGATACTCTCTAATCCTTTCTCTTCTGACTGGGGTTAAATCAACCTCATCTTTAGCTTCCATCACTCCCTTTCCAGGTTCAAAAAGAAAAAAATCAGGAATCTTGGACGATCTTTTCCAGAAAAATTTTGTTGGTCGATAGAGGGTTTTGAAAAACGTAGTAATCCAGTGGTCTAGAGGTCTTTCTTCAATGGGTAAAAATGCTGCTGCGGCTCCAAGAGATCCAGCAAAAAAAATGAGTGTCCACTTAATTGGAGCTATGAGATTGGTGGAGTAAATAATCATTCCCAATATCGCGCCTAAGGCCAGCTCCGCAAATTGTTTAAGCGTCATGCTGCCAACGATATGAAAACGATAGCCAACAATATCCTGTGGGATAGGATGTTCTCTCATTAACTATATGTTAGCAGGTTTGAGTTGGGGAGTGGAGTGCTGCTATCTAGTGATGAGCCTATCCGGCCCCCTTTGTATTTGTGTGAGTTCTTTTTCCCAAGATTTAACAAACACTTCTTTATCAGTGGGAACAAAATACCACTTTTGTTCAACCGCACCGTTTTGCATATGAGCAATAATAACTAGCCCTTCTTCCAAAAACACGTGGGCCTTAACCGCCTCACTAATCATTGGTGCAAAAAGCTCTAAGTCAGTCTCTTGATATTGGTCTAGATATTGATCAATCTTATGGTTTTCATCATAAGATAAGTATTCCTTTATAAAGACAACTAGGTTGTTTTTATCTATGGCTACCTCATGAGGCATGGTTGGAAAGGGGGAGTCATACTGCAAAACACTGTACTCACTATATTGAGTAACACCGATTGGACTTCCCAACTTTTTTTCAACATCTACGATGGAGTTTTTACCTGGGGTTATTTCTTGCCACGTATTTTCTGCCGAGCTGGTGTCTGGGGTTAAAACTCGAAGGATGGCTGAGGCTATTAATAAAAAACCAAAAAAACCAAGTAAGTAGAGGTATTTATTGCTAGTGATTGCCTTTTTTTCTATTATTTTGTTCATTAGTTTCCAAAAACATTACTTGTTAACCACTCATATTGAAGAGGGTGTATCCCGGGGAAATCAAAACTTCCATGCCCAGTATAGGAGAAGTAATAGCTGTCATAAACTATGTAAAGCGAAACAGATTCAGCAAAAGCTTCGGCACCCGAACACATGGCTGGAAATGGATAGGTATAACATCCACTGTCTCCACCAGGAACTTGGAGATAGCCAGTTCTTAGTCCAGGGTTACGGTAATCAATAATATGCCCCAACTCATGAACTAGAGTGTACTCTAAGCTACTTTCGGTAAAACTCATTCCATATTCATAAATTCCAACTTTTGCACCACCAAAATCAGACGGAGCCCAACCCCCATATCCTTCTGAAAACCCCCCTTTAAGCAGATATACTTCAAGTGGAGTATCTCCAGAACAAACTAGGCTCATAAACTGAGTGCTATTTCCAGCTTCTCTGGCCAAAACGTTTAGTAGTCTATTCCAATTAGAACTAGACCAATTGAGAGTTTGTGTGCCACTCCAACTGTCTCCTCCTGGCCCAGGGACTAAACAGCCAATTTCAGGATCACCAATAATGACAGTTTCGAAGGCAGAAATACTATCTGCTACGTTGCCTGATTCATCAACCGCTTCAAAACTAAAGGCAAAGTTGTTGCTGACAGCAACATCTACTCCAGACATATCTACTGAGTAGGTAAGGGTGATGGGGTCACTAAAAGGTTCTTCTGGTATTTGATCTAAGATTTCCTGAGTTAAATCTGGCAAGCTAATGGGATCGCCACCTAAATATGACCACTCGTCGTTGGTTTCATCCGCGTTGACCTGGATGGTGTATCCGTCTTTGGGAGAAATAGTGATGGTATAGGTAATAGTTGTATTTTGGTTATTTTCAATCTTATTAATATTGGCCGATTTATCTAGCTCTACATACCTAGATATATTCAGCTCGGCATCAGGAATAATGTCCGATGTGTTGGGTATGTTGTGTTGCATTGAGGCCCCAGTAGAGGCAATCATAAGCATCGAAGCAGCTGCGCCACCACCAAGAGTTGCAGGCACCACCGCGTTGGGAATTATGGGCCCACCACCACCTAAGCCAGCTCCAGCCCCTATCGTACTGATGCCACCCCCACTAGCCCCAGCACCCGACCCTCCCCCCAAACCTTTAAACCAGTTACCAATGCCTTTTAAGTTATAGCCAATTGTTGCACCAATTCCAGATCCGACCGCTACGCCAACAATAGTTCCAGCTGGGCCAAAAACACTTCCAATGAAACCACCTAAAATCCCACCAGCTAGACCTCCAATCGCGGCACCAATGCTTTTTGTTATAAAACCAATGAGAGCGGTCAATCCAATTCCTAGAGCGGCACCCACTTTCATGAGTAGGTCTCCAGCCTTTTCTTCTATTTCTTGAACAGCGGCTCCAATTACTGGCAAACTTTCCAAAGCAGCTAGAATGGGAGCTAGCTCTGGAGCAACTGCTGCTATAGCCCATTTTCCCAACCTTTTCTTCCCTTTTGAAAATAATTGTTTGGCAGCATTGACCTTTTTAGCTTGGGCTGGTGAAGGGCTCTCAATATTGAGAGCCTGAGCCATATCAGAGTAGCCAAAGCCATCTGGAACTGGAGCTGCATTAAAATCAATTTCAATAATATCAACCCCATAGAAAAGATAAATTTCCATTAGCTCTTCAGTGGATTTACCAGCAATTGTTTTCAACCACAGCTCTCTATAAAGACCTTTGACTGTCTCCTTGCGATGCTCAGCAATTGTTGATTTATCAATGCTATCTCCAACAGTATTGAGGGCCATAACCCCCTCTTCGCCAGTAGCTTTAATAAAGCTTCTAAGTTGACTGAGGCGTTGGGTTGTTTTTTTATGATTCTTACTTCCAAGCCAAGGTTTAATGGGGGTAGATCTTGTAATAAAGTAATGAGCTCGACGAACAAAAATTAATCCTAGAAGTACGGCTCGAAGCTCGTCAATATTAAGCTTGGTGCCTTCAATTCCAAAGTACTCAATGATTTGTTTGTCTGAAAGATGATTTAGGTATTCGTGTGGGTCTTCCACTAGAACCAAAATTGAATCAAGGGTGTTGTAAAAGTTAGTGCGTACAATAATGTCATTCAGTCCTAGCTCAGCCAATCTTCGGTCATAGTAATCGCTAGAAAGTTTAAATATTTTTTCATCAAGTTGAAGTTGGTGAAAAATTTGACTTCTTAATCTTCGCAAATCTTCTTTGGTGAAATCTGCCGGTAAATTTTGAGTTATGGAGTCATAAACAGCTGTTCTTAAAAACTCACCTTCTTCTCCAAAATAAGTCCCTAAAAAGTCACTAGTCAAAAGACTAATAGCCTTAGCATTTTCTACATTTAGTCTTTCTCTTTGCTCAGGATCTATCTCGTCGGTAGTTTGGACATCAGGAACAACTGCTTTTTTTTCAGGAGTATCTGGTTTAACTGGCTCTGATTCTTCTAGCTCAGAAACAGTGGGGACTGTTTCCATCCACTCAATAAATTGGGCGGCGTATTCAGTGAAAAATTGTTCGGCTAAAAATTTATTAAGTTCTTGAGCTTGATTAGAACTAAGTTGATAGTGCCCACCTCCCTCACCTCCTAGAGAGAGGTTTGTGGAGATCCAGTCACTAATTTTATCCTCTGTTTCTTTTTGAACACCGGCTTGGTTGAGCACGCCTCTAATTTGTTCAGGCAATTTAGTTAGCAGCCAATCTCGCTGTTTTAAATCAAGATGATTGGGGTCAATGGCGGCGTCAGAGAAATAAGATAGAAAAACCTTGCCAGCTTTCATCGTTAAAGCATTAATTGCTCTGTCGATAATTTCTTCCTGGGTGAAAACTCCTACTTGTTCTTCAGTTCTTACCTCATCTCCACCCCCCTCATCAGTTTCTAACTCAGCTTCCTCTGCTGTTTCATCTGGAACTATTTTTAGCTCTTCTAAAAGCTGATCAACAAACCTAATAAAAGTGTCAGCTTTAATAGTGTCATTAATATTGGTGTTTTTTTCTTGAATCTCGTTAGTGGAGAAGTAGGGCGACTGTTTAGAACCAAACCTTATCTTGGTTTCATTAGAAGCTCTGTCCCAGGGCTTATCGGGCCCACCATCTTTTTCTATCTGAGCAGATACCTGATCATAGATGACGTTAATTGCTTCCCTAACATCGTTAACTTTAAGATTTTTATCTGGAATAAGTATGGTGGGGGTGTTAGTGCCAGAATCAGCTAGGGCCTTAGTTAAAACCAGCCCAATCTTTTGCCAAGTTTTTTCTGGTTCTTTAGCAAACTTTTCTTTAATTTCAGCAACCAAGTCATCTATAGAATCATGTTCAACATCTGTTGTTCTGGCCTCTAATATTTCCCCAATCTTGGCAAAAAGCTCTTCTACCGCTTCCTGTAGCTCTCTCTGAGAAAAGTCAGCGATTGGGTTAGTGAGTCCAGCTCCACCCATTCTTTCAACCGCATTTTGCCACTCGTGGCTTAGGGTGGAAACTTGAATTGTCCAAGATTGCTCCCTGGTTTCTTTCGCGTAATACTCAACCAACCACAGTCTGAGATACTCAATAATGCCAATAACATCCTCTGGATAAAGGGTGTCTTTTATATATGGTAAGCCGCGACCAGTAATATTAACGTCTTCTTGTTTTAAGCCATCAATAGCGAACTTAACGTCTTGGTGAGTGATGGTTTCACTACCAGCAATGATTTTTAAAATTGAGGGGTCGGGATTGTGAGCTTTTTCACTTCCTACTTGAAAAGCATGGGCTAGTGAACCGACAAAGGAATGAAGATGTTCTAGGGCTAATAAATGCTTGTTTTTGGCATTAGAAAGCAAAACTTCAAAACGCTTACGTCTCAACAATCCACTTTGTTGAGCCTGAGCAAGATTATCTCGTTGAGCCACTGCGTCCGCCATAATTGATTTTTATTATAGCTGGTTAGTAACTATAACTTAAGCCATGACTAGTTGAGTTTGATCAAATTGCCGGATGTTCGTAAAATTCATAAATAAGTTGTTAACCATGGACCTCATTGATTCAATTGAGTTTTGAATTGTTATTTTTTGGCTGGCAATTAAATTTAACCGCTCTCTTTTTTGAGTAACTGCATTATTTTTTTGTGTTGTTAGTTGACCCTCGTTAGTTAAAAAATAACCGGATTCACCCAAGGTATTAATTCCTTGTTGATGCTCCACCTCTTCAGCTTCTAAAACTAACAACTGATTTTCTTCATCAGCTACTAGTTGGCTGATAAACAGGGCCTGAACTTGATTAATGGTTTGTTCAAGTTGAGTTTGAGTCTGCTCGGTAGCTTCTTTAGCATTAGCTAAGTACTCGCTGAGAGTGAGCCAAACCTCTTCAGCTCCTGGTAAATAGGGAAGGCCAAACCTAAGCAAGAGTGTTCTAGCAATAGTTTGTTCCTCAACAGCCTCTCTAACAACCACGATTTCCTCTTCAAGTTCAGTAAGTAAGGGTTGGGCAGACTCTGCTTCAATATCTACATTATTTTTTAAAACCATAGATAGGAAAAATACTAGGTCTGGGGGAAGCTGAGTTGTTTCACTAGAAAATATTCTGCCGTGCATTTCTCTGGCATCAGTGGGGGCCTCTATTTGAGTTGGCATTAATAGCCTTTCTTAATATGTTTTTACAATGAGGAAAAAATGCTGCTTAAACAAAAAACTCCTCGTTTTGAGGAGCATCTTGATTTAGGTTTGTTGAGATGACCTAAGTCGTGGATTCTAATTTGATCCGATGCTCGTCGATTCCCCGATTTTTAATCGGGGCTCATCCTTAAGCTCGGACTGATCTGTTAAACAGAAACACCGTTGCGGCACAGCGATGGACTTTTACCATCTTCCAAAGGATGTATTTTTAAATCTAAATTTAGTTGTAACACGGAGAAAACTAGGGTGTCAAATAGTGGCTATCTAGGTTCCAAAGTAATCGTGGCTACTAGCCCTTTGTTTGCCAGCATGAAGATCTTCCAATGCATCTTTTGCATCAAGAGAAATCATTTTTTTACTAAATAATCTTTGAGCAAGAACACCACCAACCTCTTGCCAGCGATCATAGTGATCGGCTTTATTAAGGTGATCTGCAAGGCTATTGATTCCCGATCCTTCTAATCCAATTAGTACTGCCTTAAGTGCCTCTTTAGCTTTTTGAACATTGTTCCTGCCTTCCATTAACAATTTTTCACCCTCGCTACCCATATCCCAACCAACCTTTTTAAGTTCTGGAGCAGCGCTTTCTAAATATCTTACTGCCGTCACGGGATCTTCTCTCATCATTTTAAATAAATCATTGCTAGAAACCACATCAGCTGAATTTTCTGATTCCTTACCACGAATAGAGCCAGAAGAGTTATAGTTAGCTCCTTCTGTTAGGGCTTTTATGAGTCTAACCACGCCACTTTTAATATCATCGGGGAGGGATTCTCCCAAGTGTTGACTAACTCCCTCTACGCCCTTATGAAACACATCCACTACTAGTGCGGCAATTTCATTAAACTTCTCTTTTCCTGCCTCACTACTACCCTGAGCAGCAATCAATAGGTCTTTAACCAAATCTGCCTTTTCTGTATCAGCTATATCTGATGCAATGATTTTTGTAATCCCCAGCTTTTCTGCCATTTTGCCAAACAATTTAATTACAGGGCCTTTTTTATCAAGATCTATCCCCAAAACCTCAACCGCTTCCTGAAAATCTCTTTGAGGTTGAGTTTCTGGATTAATGTCTTCTGTCATGGTGGTTTCAGTTGACTCACCATCAACTACGCCAGCTACATCTTCAGCTCCCTGTTCCACCACTTCAATACCTGCGGTGTCAGCTGAGGAATCATTTGTTTCATCAACGGCTTGAGTTTCTGGGAGTGCTTCTTCTACAGCTGCTTCACTAGTTGGTTCTTGCATAGGCTCACTATTTCATAATTGATCAAGTGGGTCAAGGTTGCGAGAGAGAAGTTTTTTATTTTCTTCAATTCTCCTAAACAAACAACCACACTCTTCATGTTAAAATAATCACATGGCTGATCAAGAACAAGAGCGAGCCGCTATTCTCCAGGCTAGGGAAAAACTAGAGCCTTTTTTAACTCAGGCCTCTGTTGTTAGTGAAGAGACTCTTCAAGTTGCTATTGATGCCATGAGGGGTCGCATTCAAGAAAATCCCCCCAGACATCCCCTAGAAGACAGAACCATCGCTGGAGATGCGAGTGTTTATGACCAGGCCTTAGCTGCTTTGGAAAGCGACCTGCTTCCTTCATATCAAGCAGCTGATCAAATCTTTAACACTGAGCTTGATGGTTCAGGAATAGCCAGCGTTGAGGAGTTGGGAAGAAGAATCAGAGAAAATCATCCTGCTCAGACATCAGCCGACATTGCAGCTCGCAGATATCAGCAGCAGCTACTAGAGTCAGAAAGAGCTAGGATAGTAAGTGAAAACCGTTGGACTTTAGGAATTTGGCATGATTATTTTCAAAACTATCGATCAAACCCAGACGCCTTTGACTTTGCCGCCACAGCTACGGAGCTTCAAAGCAAGGGATGGACGGGCGCAACAGAAGAACAGCTGCAAAATTTATTCAGCGCTGCAATTGGTATTGAAAGTAAAATTATTGCAGCTGAAGGGGATGTGGCTCAAGTTGACAGTGCTAGATTGAGCGAAATAGAGGGAGAGTTTTCAAGCTTACAAACACTCATTGGCTCAACTACCGTTGCTGAAACTCAGGTTTTA
>Ga0233431_1001109_pt1 | contig 49153 bp, 49 predicted proteins | sample SI_118_April2016_FD_179867 | JGI IMG/M metagenome (GOLD analysis project Ga0233431, IMG submission 179867) | Seawater microbial communities from Saanich Inlet, British Columbia, Canada - SI_118_April2016_200_MG | ecosystem: Environmental > Aquatic > Marine > Inlet | place: Canada: British...
TCACATATATGAAATTTTTAGTTACGTGCTTCATTGGCATATAATTTTTAGATATATTCAGATAAAAGGATTTATATTCTATTATATTTGTATTTCATTATATGCTAAGGATAGGTAATGCAGGTATTCCTGACTCAACACCTAAACAGCGAGGTATCGTCGCAGGCACTGCCCGTGCCGCAGAAGTTGGTTTTGGTGTTATGGAGCTAGAGTTTGTTCATAGTATATATATGACACCAGATCTAGCTCGTCAGGTTGGTGAGGTTGCTAAGAAGAATAACTTGGCACTGACTTTGCACGCACCTTTTTATATTAATCTTAATTCACTTGAGCCAGCTAAGCGTCATGCTTCTATGGAGCGTATTCTGAAGAGCGCTAAAATTGGTGCAATGGCGGGAGTTAAATCAGTTACGTTTCATGCAGCGTACTATATGAAGCAAGACAAAGAAGAAGTCTACCAGACAGTTAAAGCTGCACTGCAAAAGATTCAGGCAGAGTTAAAGCGAGATAACATCAAGATTCAAATATCTCCAGAACTAACTGGCAAGCACACTGCTTTTGGCGATCTCGACGAACTTCTTAGACTTGCAAAAGAGATCGGTACTGGTTTCTGTATTGACTTCGCACATCTTCATGCGCGATCGAATGGTAAGTTTAATTCTCAACGAGACTTTGATAAGATCTTTGAGCGAGTTGTAAAAGTTTTAGGGAAAGATGCTTTGAAAGAGCTGCACATGCATGTTTCAGGTATTAACTATAGTGAGAAGGGCGAACGTAACCATCTTATGCTGCAAAACTCTGACTTTAACATCAAAGCGTTTGTATCGAGTTTAAAAGCACATAAGGTCGGAGGTTATCTTATCTGCGAGAGCCCAAATCCTGAAGCAGACGCACTATACATCCAGAGCTTATTCTAGCTTACCTACGAAAATTATATATTGAATCAACATTTCTTAGAACTATATGCGGAAATTAGCTCTATTTTTGGTTATCTTTGGACTGATGTTTGTAGTTCCAGACGCTTTGGCAGAGAGCACGAACATTTCAACAGCAATATCTTTCGTTACAAATCATGTTAATCAACAGCACATATTATCAATGTCTGTAAATGGTCAGAACTTTGTACATGCTATCTTTCTTAATGAATCCGATAGTTTAGTCTGGATTGCTTCTAATGATACAGGTGCTAGTTGGGGAACAGACTCTACTTTTAATGACAGTAAGACTACGCTTGTTGATAACTGTGGCAGTACAGATTGCTTAAGTTCAGGTTCAATCACCTCCGACGCATCAGGTAATATCTATGTTGCCTATACAAATGATCTATATCAGATGTGGTTTGCAAAGGGAACATACACTGCCGCAACAAATTCATGGAGTTGGGCAGATTCACAGTTAGTTCCAACAGGCGTAAATGAGATTGAGTATCCTACAATTCTTCGGTTTGATAGTGCAGCATACAGCAACAACGAAGAGTTTTTGCATGTGGTGTTTATGGCAAATTTCAGTCAAGCGGGTTATGCGCCAGGTGTGTATACAAGTATTGACAATGGTACTAATTGGGGTGCTAACTATCCAGCATATGACGATCAACTAGCTCAGGAGGTTTTGTCAGTGCCATTAGTTATTGATCAAAAACATACCTCTGCAGTGATAAAGTCTGAATCAACAAGGCATAAGATTTTTTTAACGTATGATAACTCTACAGCAACTAAGTTTGTTGTTGGTAAATATCAAGATGCTTCTGGATTTACATGGGGTACAGATTACCTTGCTCCAGATGAGCCAGGTAACTATGATGATCAAACTGAAGCAGTTGTTGTTAATAGTCTTACAACGAATCTTGTAGAACCCGATATCGCTATAACTGGAAATGCAATTCATATCTCTTATCTTAATACAACGGGCTCAGCTAATGGTGAGGTAATGTACATAAATAGAGCTACTGAAGATCCTGGAACACCGTGGGGCCCAACACCAACTATCCTTAGCGAAGTTGATGGATGGGCGAAGATTAAGCCGTCACTTTCAGTAGATACTGACGGTAACTTGTTTGTTATGTGGGGTACATATAATCCAGCATATGTTGGACCGGGTCATAATGCAGATATGATATATGTTAAGTCTGCAGATAGTGGAAGTAGTTGGACTAATTTTACGCTTAAGACAGATACAGTGGATAGACTGTACTACCCAAGTCTATCTTCAACTAATGGTGTAATTGGTCAGCTATGGTATATGTACGGAACAAATGATCTTATGTCCGCGTTCGTAGATTTTATACCAACTAACTGTGGTTGCTCGTCCACCACTGAAGCCACTTGGACAGTTAGTTCTAATCAGACATGTAAGAATGGTGAGTGTAATCTGACAGGTGATCTGAATGTGACTGCAGGAACGCTTGAATTGTATAACTATACCATCCGAGTTAATTCCACATCAACCGGAGAGTATGGAATTGATGTAAATAATGCTGCTGGAATGGAAATTAGAGACTCTTCTAATGTATCTGCTTTTGATGCTAACTTTAATTATTATTTTAGAATATTGAATAATGCAGCACAGTTTAACATGTATAACTCTTTCTTAAGTGAATGTGGATATGATAATGGTAGTTATATGTTTACTGGTTTTTATTTAGATTATGCTCCAGGTACGCGGATTCTTTATAATCTGTTTGAAGATAATTATAATGGAATCATCATAAATGCTACTCCAAACTGGTTCACAAATAATAATATAACTGGCAACGAGCGTTTTGGAATGGTTTTAATTGGTGGAGATGCAGGTGATGGAAATCAGATGTATGATAATCGTATTTTTGGTAATGATGTAGGACAGTTAAATAGTAGTCAGTGTAATCAAGTAGATATATCTGAAAACTACTGGGGATCAATTAATCTAACAGATATACGATCAAATATTACGGAACACAATGGTACCTGTTCAGATGATCGTTATATGGATATCTGTCCACTAGCAGACTCTAATTTAGATAGAGTTCCATGTCCTGGAGACTGGTGTAATCAGGATAGTGATTGTGTATCTGACCATCAGATATGTCTTCCAGATTATGATAACATAACCGGCGTCACGGATCCAACTAAGTACTGTGGGTGTTCTGCTGCGATAAATGATCTTTATGTCGGAATTACTTCTGCACAGTTCAATTGTACGGTTAACTCTTGCGTACATGACACCAAGACATATGATAATGGAACAACTGCTGCACCGTACTTTGATCTTAACCTAACTGTCTCTGATTCAAACCAAGCAAACTGGTCTTGCTTTGAAGGCTACTGGACAGAAGACCCAATCTTTAACTCTTCAGCAATGAGCGATCAGACCTCTTTCCTAGAGGCGCTTACAAGTGGCGTTGGCTTTAGTCAGATGTTATACATTTTAGTTCCACAGCTATTCTTGCCAAACGCATCCGTTCTTTTTGCAGAGTTAGATATCATTGGCCTAAGTTATGGTGGTGGATACATGACAAGTTCATTTACTGTGGATGTTGGGAATGATGATACTCCCGAGTACACCGCTGCTTCAGGTCTTACACAGACTGATTCGCCAGGTAACGTAACATTCACAGAGTGGCTTCAGACATATCTTGTAAGTTGTGACTGCGCTAACTGTACTCTTGATGCTGATGGTAACTGTCTGATTGGTATCAATGTCTCAACAGCGTCTACAACCGGTAAGGCGATTATAACTAATCTTCATCTAGGTCTCTGTCAGATGAAAGGCCAGGCTTGCACATATAACGTGTCTAATGGTGAAGAAGGCAAGTGTTATGACGACGGCGCAGACGCAGAATATGATTGTATGAAGACATGTTCGGTAGATGCAGATTGTGGCGCTGCGTTAGAATGGGACTGTTGTACGACAACAAATGTATGTGTACCACAAGATGAAGTCTGTCCAGCTCAATGTGGAACAATTGGTGCTGATTGTTGTGATAAAAATACTTGCCCAATAACTGGAGAATGTAGATGTGTTGCTCAGTCAGATTCACCACAGTGTGTAGATACAGCAACGTCCAAGTACGAGATTTTTAATATAACTTCTTTTAATGCAACAAACTTGGTTTACTATACATATGAAAACTCAACTGGACAGCTAAACTCCTGTTGCCTATCTATAGATAATACAACCTGTAGAGGTTGGTTAAATATAACTAGTTCCTAAGTGTGAACTTTATGTCGATTATTTAAAGTTGATCTACTGTAATAATCTTCTGCGCCTTCAGCATAGTTATTCATATGTCGAGCAATGTTTGCTAAATCAACTTTCTTATGTGGTACATCAACTGCTTCGCATGTAGTAGTTCCAAAGTTTGTTTCATGAGAGACATCATCATGGTTTATTTGAGCTTTACCATCAGGACCTTCTAATAGGAACTTAGATGTTGTTGAAATAGCTACTCTGTATCTTTGACTGTCCTCACCGTGACGTGCTTCATTTATAATATCTAATGCTCGATCACCCCAATGTATCCATGTCCCGTCGTCCTTGAAGATATCATAATAACCTACGTGGTTTGGAACATTTGCTCGGCCACCAGTTCTTGCAATATGTCCATTTTCATAATTAGCTATAGCAGTTCCATTTGGGGCATTCCAATAACCCATGAACTTTCCAAGGTCAGCTATAGCAGATAGGATGTTACAGTCAACATCATGCTCACCAATGTTTGTTATAATATGATACATGTCTGGCCAAGTCATGATTCTTTGAGAGTCAATATCTTTGCTATCGTCATCTAGCTCTTCTACTCTTGCTTGCCAATCGCTTGATGCATTATGTAGTGATTTTCCATTTACTGCATTGTGATATCCCCAGTCTTTGAGTAATGAAGTAACGTTTTTAAGATCAGATACAGGCATTACAACATCTCCAAGATCTGTTGCAGAGTATGGTTGCGGCATTGTTTTGTTCGTAGATATCGATATATACGGTGTTAGTAGGGAAGGTACTGCAGCACCGCTCTTTGCAATATTCTCTAGACTTCCATATTGTGTCTCTAAGAAAGCTAGGAACTCTGGAATATATCCTTGATACCAGTTGTTAGTAGTCTTGAAAGCATTGAATACAGTTCCGATGGATATACCAAGTTTAGCTATATCTTTATTTGCTAAGTTAAGACCTTCTGCTTTAGCATGATTTGTAATGTACCACTCTGTAATTTCTGCGTAACGATTATCTTCACTAAGTACACTCCTAAGATTCCACATCAGTTTCTCAGTTGAATCTCCACTGTCAAATCCATCCTTAACGTAATCTATATTTTGATCATCAGTTCCATTGATTACTCTATCTTGTATCGACTTCCATTCTAAGAAGGTCTGGAATAGCGCTACGTTTTGTCTTAGATCAGGTCTTTCATTGAAGAGCGTTGTTGCAGCTGCAACTTCTGAAGCGTTAAGGTGCCCCAAAGATAGGTGTCGTAATAAGGTGTTGGTTTCGGTTTTGTTTAGTTTTAGACCATTGACAATAGTGTCTAAACCACTGTAATAATCAGGTAGAGTTACATCACCAAGATTACCTGTTAAATCATTTACAAGCGTTCTGTGGTTGTCTTCATTACCTCCTTCGTATAGTCGGTGTTTGAATATTACTTGATAGATTTTTTCTTCAGCATCGATTTCGATTTCGAAGTTGTGGGTGACTTCATCATCCCATTCATTAATTGCTTTTACGTCGATGTTGTAGGTTCCAATCATGTCTGTTGCGTTGAGGTTTAGCTTACCCGTGTTTCCGTCAAGTTCTCCTTGCTGCCATTCACCGTTGTCTATCTGATACAAGAACTCTTTGAAAGCTAATCCATCGCCGTCAAGTGGAACTGAAATGTTACACCAATCATCTGTTTGATCAATAGATTCAGCACCGATTGCAGGGAGCGCAGGAACATAGACTTGGAAGTCATGCTGTGCAGGATCATCAGCATCTACATTGTCGATTGCACGTAATCTTAGGTCACTGTTAGTTCCTCTTGGAAGTTTAGTTGCATCTAGAGTTACCTCTGCTGTCGCAGTATTTCCTTCAGTTATCAGGATGTCTTCTAAGTCTCCATCATTAACCTGAAGTGTTACACCGGTTACATTGTAGCTCTGATAAACATTATCTGCTTTAAGTCGAGCACTAACATTAAGTGATTGGTATCCTAGCTCAGTGTCTACGTCTTCAAGTGATACATAGTCAGGTATGTATACACTGACACTTGCTGAACCTCCACTTGAGCTTAGATCAACATCAACATCTTCACCACGCGGAAGCTCTGAAGTTTTGACTTTTACTATAACTTCTTCAAGATTTTCATTAAGCTCACCATCAACAGCCTCTCCTGCGACAACACCTACACCATCAATATCTGCTTCTGCTTCAGTAACAATGCTGTCTGTATCGTTTACAGTGAAGCTAATGCTCGTGTTTCCCATGGATGTGTTTGAGCCGAGGTAGTCAATGTCAGCAGGTCTGTCCGCAGTATTGCTACTTCCTCTAACCTCTGCTACTGCACCGTTTTCATCGTAAGCTGTTGTTGTCCAGTTCCATTGGCCTTTCTCGCCAGTTCGGTTAAGTGTGTAACTAAACTCCTGTTCTGAACTGTTTGAATAGATGGTTGTATTGTCAAAGATCTCGCCATCCTCTTCTGCCTCTATCTCAACTCGAGTTATATTGTCATCCATACCAAAAGCAGTACCTTCGATTTTAGGATGATCGCCGTCACCATCAACAACCACAGCCTCTAGGTCAATATCGTTCTGGACATTAACATAGTCATTGATAACAGTTACATTGACGTTATCCTTACTGAAAGCAGTTATGTTGATTGGTAGATCTCCCGGTGTCCGATCTGAGAAGTCAAGTCGGTCATAGATATCTACTACTTTATCATTGATTACGTAGTTCTTGATTAGTTCTTCTCCAGATTTTATCTCAACTCGATCAAAGTCACCTTCAAAAGACTCCATAAAAAGATCAACGTCATAGAAGTTTCCATCTTCCGCATCTTGTGTTAGATTAAAGCCATGGATTTGAGCTGGTTGATATACATGCGTTACATGAACATCCATTTCATGTTCAGTAGAGAGATTACCTGAATCTTTCAGATTCCATGCAAGCTTAGCAAGACCTTCAAAGCCTTCTTCTGCTAAGATCTTTACTGTGTTGTTTTGATAGACTGCTGAAACTCCTGGAGTAAGAGATCTTACTGTAAGATTCATATCTTTTGGTAGATCTTGTTCATCTCCAACAATGTCAAATAGATCAAAATCATATGATACATCATCTGTCATGTTGATTGAATCTGGAAGTAAGAAGTATGGAGCAGTATTGCTTGATCCTGGATCAGTTATATTAACAAAGATGTTAGTCTCACGTTCAAACTCACCGTCAGTTGTGATAGATTTTAGTATATATTCTCCAGCCATTGTCGCATTTACTTTGTTTCCATTGATTGTGACAAATGGATTGTCGCTTTCTAAGCGAGTAGTTAGAGTATCATTATTTGGATCGTCCCAGATGTTTAGGTTAACTTCAAAAGATCTGCCAGTAGTGCCATTGTAGTATTTCTGAGCACCAGCCTTTTCAACAGGTGCTTCATTAGGATCAACAATAATATCTTCCGGAGCAAAAGGAATGTCTATGTCCTTATGTATGTACTCCTGTCCGTCATCAACATTTATTTTGAAACCGAGACTTCCATTGGTCTTTGGAGTACCTTCTATATGGTACATGCCATTTCCTTCTGGAACTAGGTTAAAGTTACCATGCCTAGTCTCATTGAACATGTTTTCAAGAGTAACATTAACTTGATCGCCATCTCGATCAGTTACTTTGAAAGAATTAGATACATATGGCTCGTTCTGTTTTCCTTCACCAATATCATTTGGAAGGTTAAGATCTGGAGCTTCGTTTGTATCTGGATCTATTGGGTCAACTGGATTAGGATCATTGTCATCCCAACCTAATATGTCCTCAAGGTGATCTTGAACATCACTTAATAGACCTCCGCTAACCTCATCAAGAGTCTCGCCGATGTCTTTTGCCTTTGCTCCACCTACTAATAGCGCTAGAAGCCATGGAGCAGTTCTCATCAGAGTATCATGTTTTTCAGGGAAAGTAAGGTAAGCTCTTTGGCTTAGTGATTGAAGGTATTGATTCGCTTCTTGCTTAGCAAGTTTCTTCTGAGTAGGGTCCTCGATTTTTCCATACTTTTTGAATATATATTCTTCCTTAAACGCCTTAGCACCTTTTCTGCTGTACACTTGGTAAAAAGTATTACTCGAAAATCGTTTTACTAGTGGTAGTTTACTCAGAAAGCTTTTTTTAAGAACAAGCGCGTCACCTTCAATTAGTTCTTTACGTGCATTAACTATATCTCGCGCGTCGTTAAGTGTGGATTGGTCATCGGTTTTATGTTTGTGAAGCCCATACCTATGATCTTTAATATCAAAACGATTCATAGCAGCTAGAACCGTATCTTGCGCTAGACCTGACCTTTGAGCATTATTAATCATATTGAAGAAATAATAGCTATCCTGGACTACTGTAGTATGATTATCATCACCTCTTACTCGAGCTATTGGTACTAAGATCTCTTTACGTAGAGCCTTACCTTGGTGGGTTTTTATTACTCGAGATATCTGAAGGTCGTCTTTTTTACCTCCGCTCACTCTCTTAAAAACTGTTTCTTGCCCGACCTCTGGATGTTGGATCCGTACCTCTTCGAGGAATAGATCAATGTCTATCCTGTTTTCTATAATTGCTTTTATGATTTCAGCCTCTCTTGAAATTGGTGTATCTGAAATCTCGTTAAGCTGAGATTCTAAATTAGGGATTGTGCTAGCTGGTTGAGGTATAGTAGTTGTCTGCATTCCAGGTTGGAACGTTGGTATTTGGGGCTGGAAAACTGGCTGCTGCATTGGAATCTGTACTGTAGCAGTCTGAGTCTGGCTAGATGAGTTTACCTGTTGTGGTACTGGCGGCGTAGGTTGCTTTACTTGCTTTACCTGACGTACTTTATGACCGGGATTCCGGATCTTCTTAGCTTTTATAGCGGTTTCGTCTACCATTTTTAGCGTGCACTAGTGATTATTTTGCGTAGTATTATGCCTCAGTGACGCTTTAAAAAATTAACTAAACTGTGTTCTATAAATAAGGAATAAATATTTATATCATACTTCATATAAGTATATCATGTTCAAAAAAGCAGTGTTGTTGGGTGTGTTTCTGTTACTGATTAGCTCATCAAGCGCATATACTAAAGTAACTATTTGTGGTACGGAATATACGCAAGGAGCAGCCGATGGTGTCTGTCCAGATTACTACTTTCCTGCTGACGCTGGAGTGTATCAAGCTGGCTTAGCGGACGTTGACTGTCACTATATCAATATATCGATCTCGAATACTACTGCTAACGGGTATTCTGGTTGGAATCTAATAACCATCCCACAGCAAGTCAATAATTATATTGGTGAAGGTAGTGTTAATGGTCGGCTCGGCGCGATTTTCGTAGATAAGAATATAACTGCTGTACAGAAGCTAAATTACACGCTTTTAAGTGAGGGAGACATAACTACGCCATATGATGCAACACAGTATTTCACACTTACTGGATGGTCTGCAGACCTACCGCAGATTGATGCAGGATATTCATATTGGGTTAATGCAACTGAGCAGTTTAACCTAACTGTCCCGTACACACCTCTTGATAATTATACTATTGCATTGAACTCTTCTGGAGATAGTGGATTGAATATGATATCCTGGTTTTCTAACCGATCTTCAACTATTGCACTTGAATTAAATGGTACTGCTTGTGAAGAGATGATTTCATATGTCTATCGGTGGAATGTCACTGCGCAAGAATATGAAGTAGCCACAAATACTACAAACTTCACAAATCAATTCAGTACGCTTGAGATTGGCAGAGGCTATTGGTTTGAGATTGCCTCAGGTAAAAACTGTAGTTGGACGTATATACCATGAAAATAACTTTAGTACCCTTAATTGTTTTAATCTTTCTACTATTACCTTTAGCTTCGTCATCTATCGGACCGGGAGCTATTATGAGTGGTGACGTTAAGCATCCAGATGGTTCTGCAGCTGGGAGTGTAGCAGTTCAGGTAACAGATCAGACTAATAGTTATTCTCGAAGTACATCTACGAATGCGAATGGTAAATGGGCAACTGCTTTTTCTTTTACTGCAGGAGATACGATATATGTTTATGCTGCAAACGATACACATTACGGGAATGTTACAACAACCGTTGGCAGCAATCTAACTGTTGTCTTAGCAGATCTCATTATCGTGCCAGTTGTACCTGGAACTTCAACAGGTAGCGTAGGTAATACTGCGGGATCAAATACATATGTTGTTGATGGTTACGTTTTTATTGACAATGAACGAGCTCCAACAGACGTTAAGGTTGATATTTCTAATGTAAACACTGGTTTTGGATGGGTAACGTATACCGTTGCGTCTGACGAATATACAAATTATTTTTCTAAATTGATTTCAGCTTCTGCGGGAGATATGTTGAGTGTTAAAGCAACATATGAGGGTTATTCAGTGACAATAGACTCTGTTGCAATAAGTACTACACCACATCCAGTGTTTAATCTTTATATTAATACAGATCGCCCAAAAACTGATGAGGAAGTAGCAGACGAAAAAATCGCTAAGGAAGAAGAAAAAAAGAACAGATTCGAGAGTTTAGATTTTGATCTGGATCTGGAGCTAGAAGGGTCGTCTAAGTACATCGTCTTAGCAGCAGTATTCTCAATAGTTATTATCTCTGCAGCAGCATATTACTCAAAGTTCTACAAGAAGAAGAAAAAGAAGCACACTCGTCGATACGCATCATATTACCCTTGATTTTTTACTAAATCTTTAAATACTATTAAATTCAATATTAGAAATAATAGTATTGTGGCTGGTATGGTAAAGGTTCAAAAACTCCCTAATGGGCAATTAGTTATTACGATTCCTAAGAAGATTGCTGAATATGAAGGCATAAAGAAAGGAACTAAGATCGATTTCAACAAGGCCAAGGACGGTATTTTATTAAAATGCAAGGAATAAAATCAAATAGGATTAGCTTTAAGTATCAAAATTTACTACTTTTAATATTCTTGCTTATCTTTACGTTGCTTCTTTTTTCAGCTAAGTTTGACTATAACATTGTAGGATTTGTACCGTTAGAAGCGCCAGCCACGTTTATTGACGCACAAACTACGGGAGCTATTGAGATCAACAAACCAGTGCGTTGGATTAGTCAGTCTCCAATACCGACAGATGAATCGCTGTTTGCGCTTAGAGGTGTAGATAAGATATTGCTTTCAGTGTATGCATCAAACATACAGGTATTGGATTCAACAGGGTCTGAGATTAATGATACGCAGTACACCGTATTTGAGACCGATACCACTAAGGAGATAATCTTCTCGAGAGAACTTCCTTTAGATCAGATAGCTTCTTTTGAGATATCTTATGAGCTGCCAGGCCCACAGGTTAAAGAGAGGCAGATTAGCACAGATACAAAGCAGGTTACGGTTTACTCTGATCTGGCATATCAGAATGTTAAGACATATACTACAATAGCTAATGCTCCATCCGATGCGATAAAGCTTTTTTGGTATATTGATGATGTTCGAACTGACGTAACTGCTGACCCCGAGATCGGGCTATCTATGCAAGATACAGATGGAGATACATTAATCGATTACTTGGAGTGGACCACACCGCATCTTTCTAATCAGACTTTTGAGATAGAGTTACTTATTCTGAATCCCGTGACTTATCTAAGAGATGGGGAAACCTGGATAGTTGCATTTAACACAACGGGGACATCTAACTTGAATATTTTATCTCCAAATGCTAGCTGGGAAGAGATACAAGTAGATTTAAGTGAAACAAGTGACGAAATGGATTTCCTTTCTTTGAAATGTGGAGAAACTTCGTTGTTAGACCAACTTAAAATTGTTGATGCTGAAGATAATGTACATCAGTATACAGATATTTTAGGTGGAGATTCGATAAAACCAAAGATGTTTTTGGTTGAAAATTATTCTTGTTCAGAAACCGCCTATTTTTCTAATCTCATGAATATTGCGGGCTATGCTGCTTTGGAGTTTAGATTTGGTGGTCAGGTAGCTTATGCATATGATCCTCCAGGAGTGCCTTATGTGCAAGAAGGATACGTGTTTAATAGTACTGGAACCGTTTTTTCAGCAGATGTTAACATAACTAACGTAAATCTTTCTCAAAGTTGGTTTACTACATCTAGTGCTGCTACAGGTTATTATCTAAAAGTAATTGCTGCGAATACAAGTCATTTAATTAATGTAACTGCTAACTGCTCAGCATCTTGTTTCGGTAATACTGTTATGTACGCTAACCTTGGCACACACCCATTGATTAACGTAACTCTTGATTGCTGCGTAGCAAATTGTACATTCCAAGAAGATACTCAATTACTGCAAGATCGGGACTGTACAACTATGGATGTCTATCCAAATGTGGTTGTAAACACTAGTATATATTCATTTAATATAACGAGTGACGCGAATATCTCTGGAACTTTGAATGCTAGTTTAGGTGGAGCTCAGCAGTTTGGTAATCTAACAATAAACTCTAGTGGAACATATCATGCTACGGGTGGAACAACATTTATTGGAGATGACCTCAGAAATTTAGGGAGTAGTATACACAATAATGGTGCATTTCAGTTTATTACGTCAGTAAGTAATTCAGATATGAATGGTAATCTTACAACCGAAAATAATGGAAGTTTTTATGATTTGGTTGTTAACAAAGTAGGATCTGGAAGAGTTAGAGTATTTGCAAACATGACTGTTGAGAATGAATTAAATGTAACTGATGGTTATATACGACCACAGTCGAGCGGAGCAAATACAGATCGGTTTTGGACTTTTGGGACAGCTTCATCCGCAGGTCGAGTTAATATGAATTTAGTAAATAGCATTCAGTTTTATCTAACTAACGCAAATAATTTTACCGTTCAATCAGCAAGTGAAAGTTATCCAGTTGTACTTGTGGGAAATGACTTCCGTTGGAGTACGTGGGACGATGGAGGAACAACTGGAATAATGAATTTCAAATGGGTTGATTTTAGATCAGATCTTACAACGGGTTATGGATCAGATATTGTTATACTGGGAGATTCTTCCTTTGGAAATCTTACTATAAATGGGTCAGAGACGCTCAATACAAGTACATTTGTTATAAATACGACTGGAGCACTCGTTGTTAATGGTACGTTTAATGCATCATTTGGTGGAAATCATTCTTTTAATTCACTAACAATTAACGCTAGTGGAACATACCATGCACCAACTGGAACAACAACCGTTACTGGAAACCGCTTTAATAATTCAGGCACATTTATACATAATGGTGGCTGGATGAAGTTTACGGGACCAGCTGTTGATGTAACTGGGCAGACGATCTTTAATGCAACGGAAATATCGGGTAATGTTACGTTTAATTCCGATATGAATCACTCAGTCGTTAATGTTACATCGGTAGGTAATCTTACCTATAATGCAACTAACTATGATAATGAAACTGTCTATTACAAAGAGTCCGGTGGATATGTATGGATCTCAAGTAGTTCCGATTTAACTTCTAATCAAACTTACTTTAATGGAGTTGCTGCAGAGGATCAGTTGTCAGCAAACACTACGGGAGTAAGTTATTATGTAGATGAGATTGAAGCAGGCTCTGGTTGGAATGTAACTGGCTGGGGCGAAGCTCCAACAATCATTTCAGCAAGAATCGCACCAAACCAATCAAACACAACAGATATTCTAGAAGGGTGGTGTAATGCAACAGACTCAAACGGAGATACACTAAATTATTATTATCAATGGTATAATAATAGTGTATTAGTTGAGGACGGTTACAATTCCACTAGCTTTACGCAGGGATTGGAAGTTAATGTAAATAACCTAAGTAGTGTTAATACCTCTAAATGGGAGAGTTGGAACTTTTCTTGTTTAGCAACCGATGGCGCCTTTAATTCGAGTTGGGTAAATGATTCGATTACGATAAATAATTCTGCTCCAACAACACCTACGAGTTTGACACCAACAGCTGGAACATGGGGCGGCACATATAATGATACAATGCTCGTGAACTGTTCAGGTTCAACCGATGTTGATGGTGATATGATTAATTATACTATTGAGACAAACTGGACCGGCAGCTGGGTCGTTTTAGCAACTAATCTAACTGAAGGTAACCATAGTTGGAACATATCTACTAATGATTCAACATCAGACTTTGGATTCAGATGTTTTGCAAATGATAGCTGGAAGAACTCTAGTTATTACATGCCATCTGCTAGCGTGAACATTGATAATCAGGCACCAGAGTACAGCGACAATAGAACAAATACAACAAACTCATTTATTGGTAATGACGTTGAGTTTAATTTGACATGGGCTGACGATGATGCTTATGATGTTGGATTAAGTGGTTTCATATTCTCAACTAATGATAGTGGTAGTTGGGTTAACTATAGTGAGTATGATTTTGGAGCGCAGACTGATTCAAACTATACAATTAATATTACGGGATATGCGGGTTTGACGGTAGGTTGGAGGTTCTATGCAAATGATACCTACAACAACCTTAATGAGTCAGAGATCTTTAAGTTAGATGTTCAGAATAAATCTATCGCAGTTCAACTGCTTGGTTTTACTAATGGAATCGTGTGGAGTAATGCAGTACCAAATGCTACAGATAATCCTGCAGACGGTAATAATCTGACTGGAATCACAAACTATACGCTTAATATCTCTGAGGCAAATGGAACTAAAGTAAATATTTTCTTAGCTGCAAATGATAGTTTGAAAAGTGGAGCAGATACATTGGACCTAACAAAAGAAAAGTTAGCTAATAGTACGTCTGATGATACCGTTCCTTCAGAAGATAACAGAAGTCTAACAACAACATATAGTGATAATAAAGTTGGAGATAGTTTAATATCTGGAAGTAGTGTCTATATGAAATTCTTTATTACAATACCTACCTACCAAGCTACGGGAGAGTACACAAATAACATAACGTTCAAAGCCTTGATGGCGGGAGTAAATCCTGATGTCTAAACTATTAAATACGATGAAAAACAGACATTGTATGCATAAATATCTGCTTGCAATTATGTTGCTGTTAGTTGCAATCGTACCTGTATCTGCTGCGCCTGGCGCAGGATTAGTATATGGTATTGAATCGGCAATAGTTGATACAGATCAGATCGTCTGTGTTGATTATGGTTTATATAATCCTTTTGACGTTGACTCAGATATAACTCTCAGCGCAGAAGGTGAGATAGCAGAGTTTGTAACCTCTTCAGATACTAAGTTTGTGAAAGCTGCAACAAATAAAGATAACTCACAGGATGCGAGAATATGTTACCAATCACCTGACATACGAACAAAGACATGTACTATTCCATTGATATTATGTAAATATGAATGTGAACAACTAGAGCAGATGTACACTGGTCAAGTTCTCGCTTCACCAGAGATGCCTGCAGAATTATCTGGCAGCGGTTCCGCAGTTGGAATGTCTATTGCAGCACCATTTACTATGTTGGTTAGATGTACTGATGATGGTTACGATTACATACCTATTATGTTGCTTATCGCCGCAGTTGCAGTTGTTGTTATGACGATAATTACCTTACGTCGTAAGTCAAACGATCACGATTCTCGTAAGAGACAAAATAGATACAATCAATGGCAGCAGGATAGACCACCTGTGCAACCACAACAACCACCTGTCCAGCAGAGTCAGATGATACCGTATCAACAACCTCCTCAACAACCTCCTCAACAACCACCGCAGCAATATCCACAGAGACCTTGGCAACCACCAACACAGTGATGTTAACTTACTTAACATATAGTTTTTAAAAACGTAAGTCACGTTTTACTTAAAGATATTTTGTTAACTTACTTAACTTAACATACGTATGCTTTATTACTACCTTTAAGTTAACTTACTTAACATGTAGAAGATATTTTTGAGGTATAGGTATATTTTTATAACATTAAGTTAACTTACTTAACATATGCGTACCAATAGTGATAGATATATAGTTCATTACTCTTCAAAACATCTATCAAGCAAAGATTTAGTGCGTTTTTACTATGCGCTTAAGGGGAGAGGAAACACTCCAGGCGTTTTAGCAGATACACATTCTATGTACGTAACTAGGGCGGTTATTGAAACACCTGCATCAGGTATCGCTAGCATAAAGTATTTTTTGAATGGTTGGGGTTGTAAGTATAAACTGTTTAGAATAACTTCAAAAGTTGATGCAACACATAAGTTGTTTATTTTCAATTCATCTAAGTTGAATGGTTCAAAAAAAGTACGTTTCTTTTACCAGCTAAAGGGGCGTGGCTCTACTAAAGGTATTCTTTCAGAGACATCCGCAACATCTGTAGCAAAGTCTGTTGTACTAGTATCAAATAAGTCTTATCTGAAGTTAGTAATGTTCTTCCGAAAGTGGAATTGTGATTTTAGCGTAAAGGAGGTTCGTTTAGATGCAAAGTAAGTACGACATGCTAAGGAAAAAACGATTACAAGAACGAATAGCTTTGCTAGAGCGATACCGAGAACATCTTTACTTGGAGATTCGTAAGGAGCACAATGTTATTGAAGAAGGTAACCGAAGTCAAGAGCAGATAAAAAAGTACGACGTTCTTGTTATGCAGTTTAAGAAGGTGCAGTTTAAGATTGGTTCATTTAAGCGAGCTCTTTCACAATTAGATTCAGAACACCACGATCTTGCTCATGCACAGGCAGGACGTAACTCTAAAGTTGCAGGAGTTGTATTAAGTATATTGTTTATCGCACTTGGAATGTTATTTACCCAACCAGGGTTTGTAGAGATAACTGGATTTGCAACTTCTGCACAAGTTTCGGCTGTTTCTAATGTAACTATCACTCAAAATGTTGCAATTCAGGCCAACAATCTTTCAGTAATACAGTTTGGTAATCTGGTTCCAGGTACAGATGGTAATAACGCAACCACTAACTACAATGCAACAGATAATTCTAGTGCATATATAGAGATGGGGCCAAACACAAGTGTAGATGTTGACTTGTGTATTAATGCAACGTTGCTTGTTTCTGGCGTAAATAATATCTCTCGAGATAACTACACCTTTACAAATGGTTCAACACAAGATCCACCAAACTATACTGATGCAATATCTTTAAATGAGACGTTCTACAAGTATGCTGAAGCAATATCGCGATCTAATAGAAGCTATCATCGATTCTGGTTAGATATCCCACCACAACAGGCTGCAGGAACATATAATAATACTGTAACATTTAAGGCGGTAGCAACCACGCTGTCTTGCTAAAAAGCCATTACTCTGTATGGGTTTCAAAAGGTTTATATAAAATCGGCCGTACAATACATTATGAATAAGATAGTAGCCAGTATGTTGGCAGTGCTAGTTATAGCCGGAGTTATATTTAGTTATTATATTCTTTCAGATTCAAGTGACGAAATAGAAGATGTGGGCGGATCACAAACATTTGGTGGTGGACAGGTTAATCTTAGAATCGGTTCGCAAGATGATGCTCCTGGAGTAAATGATGCCGAAGAAAACACAGACTAGCCGACGTAGGAAAGCAAAACCAAAGAAGACGGGCTTTATAGTTAGTATGAAGCAGCAGAATAATCTTGTTTTGTTAGCTGCAGTTTTAATTCTTTTAACGGGCGGGCTTTTCTTTACAGGTGATGGCATAACTAGTTGGGCGTCAACAGTTGATGGTCGAGCACAGGTTAATGTTACAACACAGGCATCAATATCAATACCAAGCAGCGTCATTGACTTTGGTACATGTACCCCTGGTGCAAGTGGGTTAAATGTTAGTTCTTCAAACTTGACTGCACCATCAGAATGTACTGCTACAAATACAACGTACCCAAGTTGGTTGCGTGTTAAGAATATTGGGAACGTTAATGTTTCTATAACTGTAGACGCTACACATACGTCTAACCGTACTGCTGACTCAGGCGCTGCTACAGATAAGTTTGTTTATGGTGCAAGTCCTGCACCAGGAGAGTTTAGGTTTACAGTAACAAATAGATCTGCTACACTGGGTTGTGAAGGGGATCTAGCTACAAATGGTACTCACTTTGATGCATGGGGTGGTCCACAAAACGCATGTACTAGTCTAGGTTATGTTGGATCTCACGAGTTTAATGTTAGTATACAGATTTTTATACCTGTAGACATGCCTGCAACAGATAGAAACGCAACCCTTCAGTTTACAGCTACAGAAACATCGTAAACACTAACCTTTAATATTTTAGAGTATTTAGATAACTATGAAACTAAAGTTCATGGTTGTACTGTGTTTATTTTTGATTATACCTGAGTGTATGGCTATTGGTATTATACCTTCAAGTCAGCAAAGAGATTTTGTGCCAGGTACTCAGGAAGTATTGGGTTTTACTATACGGAACACTCGTGATGATATGATAACCGCGACCGTGAATGTAGAACCTGATTCCGAACAATACCTTTCAATTGATAAGCATGAAGTTTTCATTGACGCGAAAGGTTATGCTGAGATAAAGATTATGATGAATATACCTGAGTCTATGCCTCCAGGTCAGAATAAGTTATTCTTTAAGGTTGCAGAAAAACCAACAGGTGAAGGTACGATTGCAGTTACAAGCGCAGTTAGATCTTTTATTGTAATGGATGTACCCTATCCCGGAGAGTACTTACGTGCAACTATATCTGCACAAGATGTTAAGATTGGAGAACCAGTACCAATTATAATTGATATAACTAATGATGGTACTGACAATATTCCTGTATCTATTGGCGTGATTAATATTTTAGGTAATGGTGTAACGGATACAATACCTATCACTTTTGAGGATATTGGTTCAAAAGCATCTGTTTCTAAGACTTTTGAGTGGCAGACTTCTGAAGCACGTGTTGGGGAATATGCTACAAGTGTTACTGTTGAATATGAGGGCGGGTCAACTACTGCAGACACAACTTTTAGAGTTGGTGATCTGATTATGAATATACTCGATGTTGTGGCTGAAACAGTTCCACAAGGCTGGCGAGCTAGAGTAGATATAACTACCTCCAGTAAATGGAATGAGCCAATACCTGACGTATACGTACAGGTAAATATTGACGGAATAACTGCAGTTAGTCAGACTGAGACGGTTGGTCCGTGGACTAATCCTGTCTTTAGCACCTATATTGAGACTGAAAGTATGGAGCTTGGTGAACATTCAGGTCAAGCCACACTTTTCTATGCAGATAAGACGGAAGTTAGTGATTTTACATTAGTTGTGTCAAGACCGGTTAATATGTACATGGTTATAGGATCTGTTGTAGCTGTCTGCGGAGTAGTATTACTCGTTGCTATGTTCTTTATGAAGCGTAAGTATTCTAAGTAGTCTCACTTTAGAAACATATAAATTAAATGTGTGTAGGTTTAAGTATGCACAACACTCAGCATTTGAAGAGATTCTTTCCAATATATGTTGTTCTAGCACTCCTGATCATACTCACTTTAAGTTACTATGATACACCTATTGTTGGGTATGATACTGCAGGTAATGGGCAGGTTAACCTTAGATTACGTGCCTCTACATGTGGTGATGAGATCTGTGGATATCAAGAGTCAGACAGGTGCTGTATTGACTGTGGCTGTGATGTAGGTTATACCTGTGTTGATAACTCATGTAGCTATGGTAGTAGATCTGGTTTCTCTAGTCCTTTGTTTAAGATCGATCCAAGTACGGATAAGTTGACGCTCACTTTAGGTGTAGAAAAAGAACTATATTACTATGTAGAGAACATAGATCTGGTTAATGTTAGAGTCGCTTTGAGTGTGGTTAAGGGTGTAGACTATATCACCTTAGATGAGACGGATTTTAGGCTCGAACCGGGGGTAAGGGAGGGATTTACCCTTACTATTGCAGATACTCTTGCAGTTGGTAGCTACAGCTTTAGTATTATGGGTGTATCTGGCCAGACTATTGAGTACGCTCACTTAGACATAGACGTTGTTGAACCTACTGTAGACGCAAAGAAACCTACCTTGATTCTCTCAAAAACTCACTTTAACCTTATATGGGTGGTTGTTCCACTTACTATTGCTATACTTCTATATCTCTACTTTGTACGTTACAAGCGTAAGTCCTTCAAGAGGTATAACTTACTTAAAATGTAGGTAGTATTTTTGTACTCTTTCCTTGAACTCTATCTTACAGTATCAACTCTCTCTTTGAGGTTACTCTTACTATGAGACTATTATTGAGTATGTAGAACTAACTTTTGACCTCTGAGCCAGAGCTACGGTTAGTAAGTATTTTTTGTAGGTTATTAAGCTAGATTTTCAGGTTAAATAGCTGCCAAACCGGTGTTGAACATAAAATATATAAGTGCCAAACGAGTTAAATTTCTGTTAAACACTTGTTAGCGTGTGTTGAACGCATAGAAAAACGCTGTACGCAATGGCTAAACGAAAAAGAGGCATAATCACTAGGTTGAGGACTATCTTTGCTAGTTCTGAGAGTAAGCAGAACATTAAGGCACAAAGGATTCTGACAGACTGGGAGGCAGTGTATAAGGATCTTCAGGCGCATCCATTAACTCAGGCAAAGGTCATCAACGAGCAGATACTTGCCACCACTAACGAGACGATCAAACGGTTTGACAGGAAGCTCAGCGGCTTTGACGATCGAATAGTCAAACTTGAACAACGACGAATTAAGGTGATTCGTAACGCGCAAGAAGTTCCACTGGAATACCTGGACTCTGCTAGCAAGCCTAACTCGTCAAAGAAGAAAGGAGCAAAGTCTGGCAAAGAAACTCCGACGCAGATTGTGAACCGAGTAATTGCTGATCCACATATGAACGATCACGAGAAGGAGATGATTAAACGGATTCAGGAACATAAGGAACTTGACGCGCAGTCTCTTGCAGAACAGTTTCACATCTCACGATCAAATGCATCACTTAAGTTAAACAAGTTACATGACTGGGGATTCTTGAGCAAGCGCATGGTTGACAAGACTGTTTTCTATAGGATAAAAGATTCTGAACTTGCTTAAAAGATTTGATTATTAACCAAAGAACTTAATGTCTTTGATTTTACCATTTTTAGTTTCTAGAAGAGTGTTTACTTTTGCACCATATCCTGCGTTTATCACTGGAGTTCCTTTCATCGTAGTCTTCTTGTGGTGTTCATGAACATGGCCACCGATGCATACTATTGGCTTGTGTCTTTCGCAGAACTGTCTAGCAACAGAAGATCCTACATGAAGGTTGTGTGCATATGAGGCTTTGTTTACAACAACATCAACCTTTGTTTTATATGGAACATTATGTGATAAGAAGATTGTTGGTTTTGAACGATCTCGTGTTTTGTACGCAGAGTCTAACTGTTTAACTAGCTTTTTGTAAGCAAGGTTTAGTTTCTTAATGTCTTGTTTTTTAGAATCACCTATTTTGTACTTTGATTTTGGTGCTTCTGGACCGCTGCTTAGACCATAACCAATGATGTTAAACTCCTGAAACTTGTGAAGTTTGTATTGACAATCATGAATGTTCTTTAGACCTTTTGTTAGTTTCTTGTTTGTGTATTTGCCTAACCACCAATCAGCAAATGCCTTTCTGTAGGTGTATGAGTTTTTGTTTATGTCCTTAATTCGCGTAGGTCCGTAACTTTGATCCCAGTTTCCTGGAGTGATGAATACAGGTTTTCCAAATGAGTTAAGAAACTTTAAGATCTTTCGGCCTTGCGCAAGAGACCGTTTTTCCATGTTTTTGACCTCTTTTTTGCTAGCATATTTTCCAATGAACTCGTCAAACTCAGGTACTTTCTTGAGTTTTTTGCCAGAGTATTTTTTTAAGTGTTTAAACCATTTTTTATAGATTGGACCAAGTTCTTTGTCTGAGCAAAAATCTCCCGGAGCAATAATTGCGTCAAAATCTTTGTAATGTATCCTAGGCATCCTTCCATGTAGATCGCCAATTATCAGGAATTTCATAGTGCATCCATGGGACTGCGAATCTTCTTAAGTTCTTCGTTTGAAACTTTTGTGTAGATCTGTGTCGTACTAAGGTCTGCGTGTCCTAGTAAGACCTGTATCTTTCTTATGTCAGTTCCAGCTTCTAGTAAGTGTGTTGCGAATGAGTGACGCATCATATGTGGATGGACTTTCTTTGTGATTTCCGCACGTTTTGCAATTTCATCAAGAGCCTTTTGTACCGCTCTGCTAGATAGTTGTTCACCACGTCCAGAGATAAGATAACCAGTTCTACGGTCCCCACAGAACTGTCTGATGTGTTCAATAACTTTGTCAGAAAGAATTATCATTCGATCTTTTCCACCTTTTCCTCCGCGAACCCACCCATGTTTTTTATCCATCTCGAGGTTCTCAAGCTTAAGATTGATTAGCTCGCTGAGTCGTAAACCTGATGAGTAAAGTAGTTCAATAATAAGCTTGTGCTTGCCGCTTTTTGCATGGTCTAAAAGTAGTTTAATCTCCTCTCTGCTTAGAACTTCCGGAACTGAGCGAGGAATCTTCGGAGTTTTGATCTTAATAGATTTGCCGACAATCTCATTAGTCATGAAAGTTATAGCAGCTTTTGTTAATGCAACTGATCGTGGTGCTGCATCATGCGACATTTTTTCAGCAAGGTACGCTTTGACATCATCTTCTTCGACATCTTCCGCAGGCTTCTGGATGAATTCTAAGAACTTTCGGCAATGAAGAACGTAGGTTAAGATTGTCTGCTTGCTCATACCGCGAATCTTAAGTTCAGTCTCAAGTTTCTTAAGAACCATGTAATATCGAAAACATTATATCTATTAAAAAGTTCGCTTAATATGGTTAGTGTTATACAGGCTATCTTTCTAGGAATCTTACAAGGTTTAACTGAATGGCTACCTGTTTCTAGTTCAGGTCATTTGGTTATCTTTCAACAGCTGTTTGAGATTAACGTTCCAATTTTCTTCGACATCATGTTGCATGTTGGAACTGCGATAGTTGTTGTAGCATTTATGCGTAAGGAGTTCATAGCTATGTTTAAGGCGTTCATCAAGCTTGACTTCAAAAGTAAGTATGGTAGATGGCTTTTGTTTTTAATCATTGGATCTGTAATCACTGGATTCATCGGGTTCTTTGGGCACGATTTTTTTGTAGGACTATTTAATCAGGTAAGATATGTTGCAGCTGCGCTGTTTGTAACGGGAGTTTTCTTACTTGTTATAGAACGGTTTGAGAAAGAAGGTGAGTTGAAGATCAAGCATTCTGCATTGATGGGTTTAGTACAAGGTATCGCGATTATACCTGGAATCTCTCGAAGCGGAGCTACCGTTGGTTCTGCGTTGATAGCCGGCGCAAACCGTGAAGATGCAGCGAAGTTTTCTTTTATGTTAGCAGTACCTGCGATTATTGGCGCAGCTGTGTTTGAATATGTTAGTTCAGATATGGTTGTAAGTCTAACGTTACCTTTGCTTGCAGGGACTCTTGCAGCAATGATTGTTGGATACCTGTCGTTGAAACTTTTCTTAAAGATCATACTAAGTAAACGGCTTTGGATGTTTGGTGTCTACTGTATCGCAGTTTCTTTGATTCTAATAACTATTATATAGAATGCTTGCTAGCTATACTATGGCATTAGTTACGCTTGTTTTAGGTCTTGCAGTGGTTGTTATTATCGCATGGCTTCTTATGCATCTCATTGGATCTATAATCAAGGCAGGCATAATTATTGTTGTTTTATTGATTCTCGTTTACTTTATTTTTGGCTTTAGCTTTGGAATATCTGGCGTGTTTGACTTTGCGAGAGGTCACACTGACGTATCTAAAGATGGAATAACTTTCAAGTTTACAGATGATACTGAGACGGGGACGGTCACACAGGTGACTGATGGCGATACAGTTACATTGGATGATGGAAGCAAGGTTAGATTGTTAGGTATCAATGCACCGGAAACTGGCGAAAAATGTTCTTCTGAAGCTACGTCTGCATTGAGTGAGATGGTTCTAAATCAAGAAGTTAAGCTTCAACTTGACGAAGAGGATGTTGATATGTACGGCAGGAAGTTGCGATATATCTGGATGAACAACACATTCGTTAACCTTAAACTTGTATCTGATGGTTATGCTATTGCATATGATTATTCTGGAGATGGTAAGTATGCACCTGCTTTCGAAGCTGCAGAAAAAGCAGCACAGATCACGAACACTTGCTTGTGGAAAGCTTCAGAGTTCAAGAATTGTCTAACCATATCGGAGTTTAACTATGACGCAGAGGGTAATGACAATGAGAATCTGAATGAAGAGTTTATTACTTTTGCAAACACCTGTGATAATCTGGACATGGCGGGATGGACGGTTAAGGATGAGAGCGCTTCGAACAGTTATACATTTTTTGAGTTTGTAGCACCTGCAGAGTTTACACTCTATTCTGGAACGGGTGATAAGACAGATACTGAAGTCTATTGGGGCAGAACGCAGGCGGTCTGGAACAATGAGGGTGATACTCTTTTCTTGAGAGACAAGGTTGGAGACTTAGCGCTCACAGATAGCTACGAAGTTGAGTAGATATCGAAAGGCTTTTAAAACAAATATACTACCTATTAGTGAAATGACAACTCATATTGCACGTAAGATTGCAAATGCATATTTACCATTAGTTAGAAAAGCAGATAGCCCAAAGATTGAAAATCCAACTCAAGCAGCTATTTTTGGAGCAGATTTCCAGCTTAGCAGAGATATACCTGTAGAGGTTCCAGGTGGAATTGTTTATGATCATCAAAAATCGTTCGATAGAAAGACTTTTTCCGATCCTGAAGAAACAATGCTTATTGGCGTTGCAGGTAGTATATCATCTTACTTTTTACAGTTTGCAAAGCAGATACAAGGTGAGGATGGTGGTCTTAAGAAATTTGATTTTGCTAAAGATCTGAAGAAAGGACATTCACCCACAGTACAGTCGCTGAACTTGAGCGCAATGTCCCAAGGTATTCATTATAATACAGGTGGACTATTTAATTTAACTGTCGCACATAGAGATTGTGAAAATGTTAGGTTATACGCAGTTGGTGAAAATGGAGTTGTTGCTCCGATGGATACAGTAGTTGCTGGATCTGGCGGACCGCATGCACAGCAAGCATATGAAGTTTTAACGAGCGACACAGAGTTTATACCTAGTTACTGTAGCAATGTACTCGCTGGAGAACTATTTGCAATATATAATGCAGTAAGATTTGCTACAAGTAAGGATAGAGGATCTCTCGGTATTGATGTTCATGTAATAACCCCTGATAAAATTACAAATGTAACTGATGCTTTAAGTGAAAAAAAGCAAGCATTCGGTCTTAAGGAGTTCAAGAGAACGATAAGAAAGCTAGATGATCTAGTTAAGTAAGTAAACGCTTATTCTGAATAACTTTTATTAACTAGTAGCCTATAGCATATATATGGCAAAGAAAACAAACGCGCGTCAATGTCACTGTGGACATGCTCAGACACCTGCTGTTATCGTTCTGATACTCGCTATCTTATGGACTTTTGCAGAGGCAGGGTGGATAAGCTTAGATATTCCATGGTTACCTTTGATTTTGATAATCTTTTCAGTAGCAATGATTAGACATCATCACTGAACGATTATTTTTTATTTTTCTCAACTTTTAAATACAAGTAGACATAACAATAGTTATGAAGATACGTAGTGCTTTGCTTGGGATTGTTATTGTTTTGTTGGTAGCATCTATTGTGGGAGCTCTGCCTTCTGCAGATATTGTTGGATTTTTCGGCTTTGAAGCTGGTGGAATGAGTTTTGATCCTAGCGGTCCACCTTCAATGACTGCTGACGAGCAATGTGTTCAGGATTGTGTAGATAGAGACTGTGCGATGTTTAACAAAGAGAGCGGATCTACTGATATGACTCCTGCGGAGATGCAGGCTAATATGGCAAAGTATGAAGCATGCATGCTTTCACGTCAAACAGACTGTGATGCTGAATGTGATATGGTTAAAGCACCTGCCTTAGAAGATATGGATGAAGAGCAGAAGTGTATTACGGAGTGTGTTTCTACACACGACCCTGAAGCAATCTGTGGAAGTAGTAAGGAAGGTGAAACTGGAAATGATGTCTGTCAGATGTGTGCTCAGCAGTGTGTACATCTATATGATGGTCCTTGCTTAAATGACGAACAGATCACTGCGAAAGAGGATGTTTGTTATGCACAATGTGCGCATTGTTATGGTGAGCCAATAGAAGGACCTTCTGGAGAGGGTTGGGACTGTATTGTTGATATTCAGTGCGCAGATGCCTCTGCAGAGTTTGGAGATGATCCTGGAAGCGGACCTGATAGTTATGAACCTGGCCACGAGCCAAGTGAAGACAATGTTGTTTTTGATCAAGATTCTGCAAGTGAGTCACCTGCTTTCGTAGCGGCAATTGCAGAGTTCTTTAACGGTTTATTTAACTAAACGACTTTATTGATTGTATCTTGCGCCGTCGTAAGTCTTTTAAACTTTTTTTAAGTAGTACTGTATGCGTCGAGAGGAATTATTTAGAGAATACGGTATAAAAGTATGGGGACACCCATCTGTTAATGTTACTGACGAAAAAGTAGTCGCATCTGCAGGTAAAAGAGATGCTAAGGTTGTTAAAGATGTACAAGGAAATGTCTTGCAAGTAGGTATTTTAGATGTGAATCCCTGCGGTTTTCATCAACATACTGTACCGATTCCTCCCGGAGTAAATGCTGTTTTTATAGGTTATCATCGAAATGACGCTGCTTTTAGAGCAGATATTTCAAGTAACTTAGATATAGCAAATACTTTTTTCCCAAATCAACATATTTCAGTAGTTGATAAAACTGAAGAAACCGAAGATATTGCTTCTAGTGATGTAACTGAAGCAGCGATTCTTGAGAAGAGACAAGATCTTATATCGCAGAGAGCGGTTCGTCGTTAGTGTTTCAAAGTCTTTATAATCTTGTTTTAGGATATAAAATATGGCTGAATGGACATTGAGTATCTTCTTGAAAGATATTAAATGGTATAATGCATTGCATAAGAACAAAACCGTTGAGAGTAGAGTTCCAGATCTGAGTAATCCTGCTAAAGACTATACAAAGATTAAAGCAGGAGATAAGATTGTTATACAGGTGCTAGATAGTAATACGCTTAATCGATTAGATTACCCTCTTGCGCGTTTTATTGTAAAATTCAACCATCATTATCCGACGGTTGAAAGCATGCTGAAAGTAGAGGGCTTAGCAAACGTTTTTCCCGGTGTCCGCTCGTTAAAGGAAGCAGAAGATATAATTTGTTCATTTCCACGTTATGCGAAAGACTTGAAGAAAAATGGCATCTGTGCTTTTGGTTTACGTAAAGCATAACCTTTTAAACACTAAAAATGGCTAATTATCAGAGCATATAGGAATGCTGAAATGTAGTTGAGTTCTTATAGTGTTTAAGATAAGGAGGAAAAAAATGGGAGAATTTAGAGGCGGACCAAGACGAGATTTCGATCGTGGCCCCCGAGAGATGCATAAAGCAACTTGTACTGAATGTAAGAAAGAATGTGAAGTACCATTCAAGCCAACTGAAGGTAAAGATGTTTTCTGTCAAGAATGCTTTAAAAAGCGAAGACCTCAACGATATTAATTATTCATAATTAATCGTTAGTTTTAATTTATTTTTTAATTTATTTTTTAATTGTTATATAAGCGAGAGCTTTCCAAAGAATTTATATTGTATGCTTGACAGGAGATGTTATGAAAAAGTTATTCTCGCTCTTGCTTGTTTTTACACTTATGTTTAGTGTAAGCGCAGCAATCACTTTTGCTGAAGAAGACGTTTATTCAGATGTAGGGGATGTTAAGCTTGAGACTGATGCAGGTCTAACTCCAGATAACCCATTATACTTTTTAGATTCTCTCTTTGAAACCTCTGAAGATCCTGAAGCTGTTCTAGCTTACAAAGAGGAAAAGATCGCTGAAGCAGAAGCGATGATCAATAGCGGTCATGAACAAGCAGCGAAAGATGCGCTAGAGCAAGCAGAAGAGTATAACGATTTCTTAGAAAAGCAAATTACGCCCGATCTTGCTCCTAGAGCAACAGCAAGTAGTAAGGCAGTAACTGAACTTTTAAATTCATTAGAAGGCGATCTTGAAGGAGAGAAATGGTCAGGTGTTCGTGAACAGGTAACCGAACAAAAGCAATCGCAGAAGAATATCGCAACCTCTGCACAGTTAGCTGATCAGATCAGAAACCTATGTACAAGTCTTGCAGAGTTAGATTTTGAGGTATATGCAGAAACATGTAAGACTGGTGAAGATTCACCTGCCTGGCAACGAGCCTTAGATGACGAGTTAACCTCTGAGCAAGCAGAAGAGGCTAAGAACTTTCATGGTATAATCACATCCTGTTTTGCATCACAGGGAAAGAATTGTAAATGTGACGATATTCAATCACCTGACTTTGCTAAAGCATGTACTGAAGCTTCAGGTATGGCCGTCTCTTGTGAAGCTGGAGACGAGTCTGCATGTACAAAGTTAGAGACTTTTAAGATGCCTGATTTACCTAGCTACTTGCAGTCAGTTTTTGATGATGTTGAAGGCGAGTTTTCAGAAGCTAAGTTTGAGAAGCATATGCCAAAAGAGTGTGAGGGTGAAGATGCTTCAGAATGTGGAAAAAAGATGGCTACAAAGCACGCAGATCCAGCTTGTCAAGAAGCTTTTGCTACAATGTATTTTGAGAATGAGAATGATATGTGGGACTTCTGCGCAGAGTTACTTGCGAATTCGCACATGGATTCTGAACATCCGATATGTGCAGATAAGGGCCTTGGTGCTGATGAATGTAAGGACTTTTTGTGGAATGTAGATTATAGAGATCCAGTCTGTCAGAGCCACGAGATACATGATTATTATAGTTGTCAAGAGTTCTTAGGCGAAGGTGGAACCACTAAGGTTGAAGATGGCGCTGGTGGAAAAGGTGTTGATACTAGATGTACTGAGCTTACAGACGCTATGGCGCGACTAAAGTGTTATGATGATGCAGCTGATGGAATATGGCAAGAGATCGAAGAGAACCTACCGACAGACTTACCTGAGATCTGCTTAAAGAAGCACGCTTATACAAAAGATGCTTGTGATGAGACTGTATGGGGATGGGAGTCTGAACAAGCTCCAAAATGTGATAATTGTGCAGCTCAGTGTCCTTCAGACTCTACTGGAACTGGTTGTGGACCTGATGGTTGTGAATGTTACTTTAATGGTGAATCTGGTGGAGACTCAGGTGGTTCTAATGACGGTGAGTATGATCCAGATGACTCTTCTACTTGGAGTGAGTGTAAAGATGGATGTCAGCAAGAATGTCCTGGCCAGAACACTGACTGTGTAGATGAGATGTGTGTCTGTCTTGGCGGCGGGTCTGATGATGATAACTTTGCAGGAGGCAACTCTGGCGGAAACGATGGTGGTGGAACAGAGTCAGACGGATCTGGTAGTAATAGCAATGATCCTGAAAGCACCGAATCAGAGAATAGTGGATCTGATGATTCTTCTGGCGAATCTGGAGAAGATAACTCTGGCGGAGCAGAAATAATCACTGGAGAAGTAACTAGACGTAGATTTGTAGATTATTATTAAATAAAAAATAAAAGGTCGTTTAGGCAAACTGAGCTCGACCCTTTTGTATATCACTGATTTGGATTACTAACTGATTATCTTCTATCGTGTGTGGTAAATAACTTGGCCAACATCCAGTTCCCCTATTTTTGGTTCCTAAGCCATCGATCCTAAAAACTTTACCGCAATTGTTACACACTATATCAGTTCCATCTTGTCTATATCCCTTAGATCCACCACAGACATCACATCCGTCGAAAGCAGTTCTTGGTTCACCGTCTGAACCCAATACTACAAAGTAGTTTATCTCAACACCGTTGTCGTCAAGAGTATAGAACTTAGCTTGGTCAGATAGTTCAGATAGTGGAATCTTTACAGATTTACCATCTATGTCTGCACTGGCGCCTCCAGTTATACATCCTGATACAAATATAGTTAGTATCAGTAAGCTTCCAATAATTACATATTCTTTCATATTTTTTTCACCTTTAATAATAAGGAATTTGATACAACTGACACCGAACTTAGTGCCATAGCAGCTCCAGCAATCATCGGATTAAGCATACCTAATGCTGCAACGGGAATACCGAGTGAGTTGTAGAATAAAGCCCAGAACATGTTTTGTTTAACTTTACTCATAGTCATTTTACTGAGTTTTATTGCGCGAGCTACATCAAGAAGATCGTTTCTCATTAACACGATGTTACCCGTCTCCATTGCAACGTCAGTTCCAGAACCCATTGCAATACCAATGTCTGCCTGAGCTAGTGCAGGTGCGTCATTGATACCATCGCCGACCATACCTACAGGACCTTTCTTCTGGAGCTTCTTTACATATCCCGCCTTTTCTTCTGGCAAGACTCCTGCGAAGACATGTTTGATTCCAGCTTGTTTTGCAATCGCATTAGCAGCTCTTTCATTGTCGCCAGTTATCATGTAGACGTCGATACCCATTCTCTCGAGGGCTCTGACTGCTTTAGTCGAAGTAGGTTTGATCGTATCTGCAACCGCTAACAGTCCGCTAACTTTACCTTTGTTAGCAAGAATCATTACAGTCTTTCCTTGATTCTCTAAATTACGTAACTGTGTCTTTACTTTAGCAATACTAATCTTGTTTTTAGTCATGAGTTTTTCATTACCAAAGTAATATTGTTCTCTCCCAATCTTCGCAGCGATTCCATGACCAGGTATGGCTTTGAAGTTTGTTGCTTTGTTGAGTTTAACTTTCGTTTTCTTAGCTTCTTTGACAATTGCTTCAGCTAGAGAATGTTCAGACAGTTGTTCAATGGAAGCTGCTATCTGTAGTAGCTTTGCCTTAGAACCTGTAACCGGTATAACTTCAGTAACCTCTGGAACACCTTTAGTTATTGTTCCAGTTTTGTCAAAGATGATGCTCTTAAGTTTATGAGCGGTTTCTAAAGAGTCTCCTCCTTTAATCAAGATACCTTTTTTTGCACCCTTACCTGTTCCGACCATAATTGCTGTTGGTGTAGCTAACCCTAGCGCACATGGACAGGCTATAACTAGAACTGCTACTGCAGCGATAAGTGCAAAAGCAAACTCACGGTTGAGTATAAAGTACCAAGTTACAAATGTTGAGATTGCAATTAGTATAACTGTTGGAACAAAGTATGCTGAGACTGCATCCGCAAATCGTTGTATGGGTGCTTTCTTACTTTGCGCATCTTCAATTAACTTTATGATGTGCGACAGTGTTGTGTCAGCTCCGATCTTTTCTGCACGGAACTTAAATGATCCAGTTTTGTTTATTGTTGCGCCAATAACTTTGTCACCCTTCTTCTTTTCAATCGGAAGACTTTCTCCAGTTATCATGCTCTCGTCAACTGCAGAACTTCCTTCAACAATAATTCCATCTACAGGAATCTTCTCCCCAGGTTTTACAAGTATGACATCACCAACTTTAACTTCATCAATAGGAATACGAAGTTCCTTTTTGTTTCTAATCACAATTGCAATCTTCGGAGATAGATGCATTAGCTCTTTAATTGCTTCAGAAGTTTTTCCTTTTGCAACTGCTTCTAATAACTTTCCCATTAAGACTAACGTAATCAATACTGCAGATGCTTCAAAGTATTGACCTGCACCCGGTATGAACAACACTGCATATACACTGTAGAAGTAAGCTGCACTTGTTCCTACCGCTATCAATGTATCCATGTTAGCGCTCTTGTTTTTGAGAGCGGTCCATGTACCTTTATAGAACTGTGCACCAACAATAAACTGTACTGGTGTTGCTAACACCCATAGAATATAATCTTGGTGCGGTATCATTATGTTTAGCCACATGAAGATCATACCAATTGTAAACGCAGGTATTGCAAATACAAGACTAAAACTAAAAAGTCGCTTTAACTTTCTAATCTCAGCCTTCCTCTTTTTAGCTTCTTTATCTGAGTTAGGTTTCGCATCTGTAAGCAAAGAAGCAGGATAACCTTTCTTGCTAATCGTGTCAACTACCTGTGTTTCAGTTAGTTTTGATTCGTCAAAGTTGACAGTGGCTTTCTCAGTGGTTAGATTAACAACTGCGTCTTGAACACCATCAAGTTTCTTAAGAGATCGTTCAACTAACGTAACACAACTCTGACAATGCATGCCTTTAATATCAACATTAATCTTTTTCATTATCGTCCACCTCCACAGCCACAGCCGCCACCTGTTGAACCGCCACATGTTGGTGATCCACAACTGCCACCACATGAACCAGCTTTCGGTTTAGGTGCTGCAGCAAGTTCTTGTTGTATCTCGTCAGCATTACTTAAGTCGATGTCGTCTTTAACAATAAATGTACCTGGTATCATACCCATCCAGCAGCTCCAAGCTACGACGCCTTCTTCGTTAGGTGTGAACTCTATAATTTGTTCACCTTGTTTTATATCGAACTCAAGATCGAACTTAGGAACCTGTATAGCATTGTTGCAACCATTTATTTCTTTACCAGTGATTATCCATTTTACTGGAATGCCTTTCTTTAACACAAACTGGTCCGGTTCCCATCCGTATCGATTGACCTCCATTTTAATCGTTTGGTAACCGTCATTTGATGCAGCAACATTTCCTGTTATGTCTGTAACGCCAGTAGATACGAGTATTGATGATGCATCGAATCCACTTCCAGTTAGTGCAAGACCTCGGTTCATCATTACGACTCCAAGTATTATGACGAGAAGTCCAGACGCTTTTAGAATCTTATGTGTCGCCTTGCTAGAAAGGAAACTTGTAAAGAATCCAAAGCCAAGCATTACAGGTAGCGTACCTAATCCAAATACGAAGAGTAGTTTTGCACCTTCTAATGGACTTCCAGTTCCTGCAGCCATAATATATATAGCTTGTAATGGACCGCACGCAAGCATTAGACCGTTTAACAAACCAATGATAAGTGGACTCTTATGTTTCTGAGATTCAGTTCCAACAAACCTTGCGATAAATGCAGGAGTTCGTATGCGAATCTTTCTTAGTCCGGGAATGATGTTAAGCATGTTTAGACCAAAGATAATTAAGAATGCACCTGCAATGATTCCTGCAGCCCCACGCATAAATGGAGTGAATATGATGATTGAACCTAGTAAACCAAAAGCTGCTCCGATCATTGTGTAAGATAGTGTCTTTCCAAGACCATACATTAGATGAGAACTATATGCTTTTGTTCCTTCTTGCGCGTGTTTTGCAGTGTAGCTAACAACAAATCCTCCACACATACTAACGCAATGGAATCCAGTTAGTAAACCAACTACAAAGAGTAATCCATAACTCATGTTTTGACTGATCTCAGGCAGTGCCATACTGCCTGATAGAGTGTATAGATAATATCCTAAAAGTATTACTCCAATTGTTCCAAATACGATCCCAAGCGGTTTAACAAACTTTGAGTCTAGAGTTAAGTAATCTGAATCATCTTTGTTTGAATGAGATATTTTAGTTGGCGACACCAACTCACAATCATATCCTTTCTTCTCAACTACGCTACGGATCTGATCAAGTGAGGTTTTGTCTGAGTCAAAGGTAACCCGTACGGTTTCAGTTTCGTAATTAGATAGTACTTCTTTAACACCATCGATATTTTTTATAGCGCGATCAATTAAAGTTTCACAACTCTGACAGTGCATTCCTTTAGCCTTGAAATTCTTTGTTATTATTGTCATATTATTCCTGTGGCGTATAACCTTCTTCTTTTATTACATCTAAGATTTTTTCTTTAGATATTTTCGTGTCATTAAAGTCAATATATATTGCACCAGTTTCATGAGATGCTTCTACTTTATTTACACCAGCTAATTCTTCTAAAGCATCTTTAACCAGCATCTCGCAAGAGTTACAATGCATACCTTTTGTAGTAATCTTAATGTTTACCATGATATTACTACCTTGAAACAGTTATTAAGAACTTTGATGAAACTAGTTTCAATGGCATTGTAATCGGGTTTCAAGATCTTTTCCAAAAACTTTAAAAACAGACCGGGTCGAGTAACCTATCACAATGATAGAAGAACTTGTTTCAGAAGCATTAACCGCAGTAATGTTGCAAGATGCACTACCGCAAGAGATCCACGATCATACACATTATTGGGTCATATCTAGAGATGACGACGATTTAAACATCAAGGTGCGTTCAGGAGAAGACAACGCAGATTTTAGTTTTACAATTAGTGAATCCCGTGGTGAAATGTGTTTAAGAAACTCACATCGGGAAGCTACTTTGGGAATGGGTACACCGACACTTGAGATTATTCAGTATGCTTTCCAGAGTTTGGCAGATCAACAGGAACGAGGTGTTTCTGTGATGTTCCCGCATTTTGATCAGAAAGATACTATCGTTTGGATGCATAAAAATAAATACACCTTATTTGGTGATATCTTCGAAAAGACAATTACTCCAGATCTGTTTTAGTTAGGCTCCAATGAATTTTAGAAGTCCATGAACTAGGAAAACTGGCCATACAATTCCTTTTAGAACGCCCATTATTCCACCTAGTATGCCTGCAGATGTTGAGACATAATAGATCGCTGCTCCGATAAATCCAAGGAAGTAAGCAAATCCACCACAACCACTCTCTTGAAAGTTCATGCTGCAACAACTCATCCTTGTTTTTGTTGGTTTTTTAGTTACCATGTTAGTGTATTCTCAGTCTTGTATTTAAGTTCTTCTGATAACCCACTCATACGAACTTATAGACATTAGACAACCAAGTGTAACCCTTATAAATCTTAATTATTGATCTATATTATGCAACCTATGATCAAAGTTAGCGGAGCTAGAACACACAACTTGAAGAATGTGAAGCTAGACATTCCTAAGAACAAGGTTGTTGTCTTCACTGGTGTGTCTGGATCTGGCAAGTCTTCTCTTGTGTTTGACACAATCTACGCAGAAGCGCAACGACAGCTTCTTGAAACTTTTAGTTCATATGCACGGGCTAGAATGTCACAGATCGGCAAGCCCGATGTTGATGAGATAGAGAACCTATCTCCTGTGATTGTTATTGATCAAAAAAGAATGCACGGAAACGCACGATCAACTGTTGGAACCTCAACAGAGATCTATAGTTACTTGCGTCTGCTGTTTTCTCGGTGTGGTAAGCCTTTAATTGGTGACTCATCTTTGTTCTCGTTCAACAGACCTGAAGGAATGTGTATGAGTTGTAAAGGTCTTGGTGTTCGGCAAGAGGTTGATCCGCACAAAGTCCTGAACTTTGACAAGTCTATGCGCCAGGGTGCATCGCGTATTAATATCTTCAAACCCAGTGCACGTTATTATAATATTATTGAAGTGTCTGGTCGCCTAGACATGGACAAGCCGATAAAGAACTACACAAAAGAAGAGTTAGACTTCCTTCTTTATTCTCCACATGTTGTTCTAAGTAGCAAGGCACAAGGTTTTGTTCAATCTTTTAGTCATGAAGGAATTGTGCGACGTATCCAGATAAGAGTTAATGATCCACGTAATCCTTGGGGAAGTGCTGATCTAGCAAAAAAGTATGTTGATCTTCAGCCATGTGATGCATGTGGTGGATCTCGTCTGAATAAGAAATCACGATCTGTTAAAGTCAATGGCAAGAGTATTGCAGAACTTGTTGACATGGAGCTGACTGACTTGGATAAGTTCCTAGCTAAAGTCAAAGGTCCTGTTGAAGATCCTGTTGTTAAACGCATCAGTGAAAGCCTAAAGCATCTGATCGCAATTGGTGTTGGCTACCTGTCTTTGAACCGATCAGTTGGAACTCTGAGTGGCGGAGAGTCACAAAGAGTGAAAATGGCTAGACAGCTCGGCTGCAATCTAGTTGATCTCATCTATGTGCTAGATGAACCTAGCATTGGTCTGCATCCTAAAGATCTTAATCATCTTCTGAACATCCTTAAAGAGCTCAAGAAAAATGGCAACAGCGTACTTGTTGTCGAGCATGATCCCTCGGTGATAGAAGCTGCAGACTATGTTGTTGACATTGGTCCGGGTGCAGGTTCTCGTGGCGGGAAAATCACGTTCACCGGAACTTTTGGCCAGCTAAAGAAATCAAAGACTGTGACTGGCGAGTTCCTAAGAAGTAAGAAAAAGAGCAAACCTACGAGACGAAAGTCAACCAACTTCCTGAAGATAAAGAACGCAAGAGTACATAATCTAAAGAACATCAGCGTTGACATCCCAACAGGAGTGTTCACATGTGTGACTGGAGTAGCTGGTTCTGGAAAGTCAAGTCTGATTAATGATGTTTTGGCTAAAGAACACCCAAAGTCTATAGTAGTTGATCAGTCTGGTGTTGGAAAGTCTTCTAGGTCAAATCCTGCAACCTACACAAAGGTTTTTGGCGATATTAGAAATGAATTTGCTAAAGGAACCGGTAAGAAGGCAGGTTTGTTTAGCTTTAACTCAGATGGTGCATGTCAGAAGTGTAAGGGTCATGGAACTCTGAAGATTGAGATGCATATGTTAGATGATGTGATGATAACCTGTGATGAGTGTAATGGTGAGAGATATACTCAGAAGGTTCTTGATCTGAAGTATAAGGGCAAGAACATCTCAGATGTTCTTAAGATGACTGTGCGAGAGGCAGTTGGCTTTTTTGAAGGTAAGGAGATCAAGCGCAAGCTAGCGGTTTTAGAAGCTGTTGGTCTAGATTATCTTGAGCTTGGCCAGCCTCTGAATAGCTTAAGTGGTGGAGAGGCTCAGAGAATAAAGCTTGCATCTGAACTTCACAAAAAGGGGAACATCTACATTATGGATGAGCCAACAACTGGCTTGCATATGGCTGATATTGACAAACTCCTAAAGATCATTGAGGATCTAGTTAACTCAGGCAACACGGTTATTGTTATTGAACATAATCTTGACGTTATCAGATCAGCAGACTGGCTTATTGATCTTGGGCCAGAAGGCGGATCTAAGGGTGGTAAGATAGTTGCAGTTGGTACTCCTGAGGCTGTTTCTAAGATAAAAACGAGTTATACTGGCGCTTATTTGAAGAAAGTTATTTAACCAAATAATTTATTTCTAAAATATAGTATCAGTCCAGCAACAAAAGCACCGAATACTGGCCAACCATATTCACCAAAAAGCGGATCTATTCCAACCAGTGCTTTAACTAATTGATAAATTATATATAGGCCAATTATGGCGTAGAATGCAATTGCCATTGGATCGTCTTGTTTTTTATTTGACATAAACACATTATTTGAAGTATATTAAAATAATTTATTAAACTACGTTCTATGTGCTTTTTAGAAGGCGTTTTAAGTTTTATCTTAGTTATATTGTATGACTCGACATAGAAAATCTCGATCTCGGGAGCATAAATCACGGCATAAGCATAGAAGTGATTACAATAAACATGTTGATCGGCTTCTGAAAAAGAACATTTCTAAGTTAAAAGATTTAGGCAGATATAATGAACGCAATAGAAAAGATCCATATGGTCGAACAGATGGTGAACGACAAGTAGCTAGAACATTACGTAGATTACATATTAGATATATTCCAGAATACTATATTGGTAAATTACGGGGTGATTCTAAATCATATCGTATTTCAGATTTTTATTTACCTCGCGAGAAGATTCATATAGAATTTTTGGGTAATTGGAATACTAGTGAAAGACATCGCAATCAGTATAAGTATAAAATGGCGATGTATCATGAGAATCATATTAAGCATATTAACATTTTCCCCAACCAATTATTTAATATCACTTGGGTTCTAAAACGGGAACTGCGAAGAGTTAAAGAAGGAAAACCAGTAAAACGTGGCGGTTTAATAAGTGTAGGGAAGAAAAAAGCACCAAGTAGAAGAATATCCAGTTTATTTGAAGATATATTTGGGATAGTTGGTTTAATAATTAAGTTAATTGTTATTGGAGTCTTTTTCTTTGGTATTGGTGGAATGTGGATATATGGTGCACTAGAATCAAGTACGCGTGGCGGATTGTTCTATTTTGCAGTTATCGGTGGAATTCTCTTTATTATCGCAGGTATCTATTTGATTGTTGATAATTTGAACTTATAGTTTAACTGTTTTTTTCTAATCTTGTTAGTATTGCAAAGAATGTTTTTTTGTGATGGTTACATTTTTTTGAGTAATCGCTATACTGCGCCAAATTAATAGTCAAAAGTGTAACGCTTTTGTAAACCCTTAGAAATAAGTTCATATAATATACATTACATGACTTACATGTTAAGAATGTCTGCTTTGGGAATTTATACTCCCACATATGGCCTGACTTACGGTTCGATTTAAAAGCGCAAAAGGGTCAACAAAAGGCAAGTCACTTCGCTCATCGTTCGATATCGGTGTTGCTTGTGCTTTAGTTTTTTCAGTTACTAAGTATTCTTGCAGGTATTTTATTTCATGAATAACCTCTTCCTTTTCCTGAAGTGTGATATCTATGAACGGGTTAAAGTTACCCGCTTCTTCATCTTTTTCCAAATCAACTAACGAATCTGTCATTGTCATAAATTTATAATAAGCATATCCAAATATTTTCGCAAAGGTTTTATCTGGAAGATTTGTTCCAGTTACAAATAGTTCTGAACCTAGTTCAGCTAAGCGATTAAAATAATGTTTCCATTCAACACTTGCTGCTTCTAATATCGGAACTTCTCGATCAATAGCTTCAATTGCAGTTAGTAATTCTAAGTTCTTACCTGATCTTCCTAAATATTCACTAAGCTCGCTGTTATCTTTTGAAAAGAATGAATGATAAGATTCTGCTTCGATAGGTTCTGTAAATTTCGCTTCACCGTCTCGTATATGATCTAAATCGCTCAGTAATCTACCAGCTACCCTGACGTTGGTAGTGTCTTCAGAATGGGTAGGACTACCATGATATTTGAATATCCGTTGCAAACTACAAATATGACGTCCGTTACTGCAGTCTGGTTTGTATACACATTCCATGTACTCAAAGGCCAAAATGCGTTTAAAAGCCTTTTCAAAAGCCTTAAAATGCTTTGAGTTGTTTGTTTTATATGAATCTAAACTCAGTCAAAGAGTATATTGTGAATAGCAAATCTGCACAGATGATTAGGTTTGGCGCAGTTGCAGGTTTTTCAAGTATCTTTGAGTTCGGCGCATTTTATCTGTTCTTACTTGCCAACATACATTATCAAATTGCTTTAGTGATATCCTTTACATTTGGAAGCACACTAAGATATCTATGGAGTAGAAAATACGCATTTAAGTCTCAGGCTAAGCGCGTAAAGACACAGTATAGCGCCTTTTTAGGTATATCTGTCTTTGATCTACTGATAAACATGTTCTCGATGTATGTGTTGGTAGAACTTCTCTTAATTGGCCCAATGTGGAGCAGACTACTTGCAGGTACAGTTGCGTTTATTATTGTCTATATTTTACATAAGAAGATAAGTTTTAACTCTAATTTGATAAAGTAGTTTTCAAAAAGCTTATAAATGCGTAACTGCATAGTAATACATGAAAGAAACACTCAATAGAGCTGAAGTTCTCCCGGATACGAGTATCTCTCAGGAGAGGTTAATTAGTAATATCAACCAGTTTTCTGCACGTTTTGGTATTAAAGCTAGTATTGAGGATGTTTTAGATAGAACTGCCTTTGTCTTTTCTGGTGGAGAGGCGCTACGTGAAGCATTAGACGAAGTATCTGGACCAGTAAGAAGAGTACAGCGAGCATTATCAGGTACAGGTGTTAGTGTAATTAAATCACAATACTCTTTCCCAAACAGTGGAAAATTTGATGATTGTAGAAGTTGGGCATTTGATCAAGTTGGTCTATCGATATATGGCAGAGGTAGACATGCAAACATTCTATTAAAGGATGATCTGAGAGGACTTCGATGGATTCCTTCACCAAAAATTGGTTCAGTTGCACTATATTTTTCTTTACCAGTTTACGCAGACAAATTACTCACTGCTAAAAACCCTGTAGAACATTGGGGTATAGTACGAGATGCTAGTGAGGGTATTATAGTAGATTCTAAATGGGGCTCAGAACATGTGTTTCGTCACCCTGTAGAGCGAGTACCTACTGCATATGGTAATGGTGCGATGTTTTTTGAAAAGACTGCGGAGGGCGTATAACATGGGATTAATACCTTTAGATGCATGGAAATTAACTTTCGAAGTAGAGAACATTGATTTTAGAGATGATGGAGTTGTAAAAAGCATTGTTGATCAAGAACGAAAATACTATTTAGAACTCGGTGGAGATCCAGATAAATTTGCACAAAAACAAACTACTTGTGAGGACATGAGCGGATATTTTCACGCACATAGTCGAGATAACGACATATTTGTTAGGATTTGCGTCAAGGATCAGTCTAACCCAGTAACAATACTGGGATCAAAAGCTCATGAACAGGCACATGTTATTCACTTAATAGAGCGATTAGATGTTGTAGATGATCGGCTTGCGTGGTCTGGTTTTAAAAATAGAGTTGGTCGAACACCTCCCTTAGTACACTGTAGTCATTACTTGCTTGAGTTTGTAGCAAATGTCAGTTCACTATTATTATTACACGAGCGAGGATATAATCTTAGTGTGGTTCGACACAGCGGTCCGGAAAAACATATTGCAGAAACTGCTAAACAGGTTCTATTGCAAAACTACGTACCAAGTAAGGATTTAGGAAGGAGGGTTGCAGATTAAAATGGCAGAAGATATTAATGATATAGTACGTCTTGCTGAAGTAAGAGCTGAGTGGCGCGCTAATTATTCTGTTAAAAACGATATTTGGCCTCTGAGAGACCCTGCTGAAGTTCTTCAAGAGGAAGATCAGATATTTAACGAGCATTTTGATAACTGGTATACGGGTAATCATAACCCTGAAACCAACAAGATTACGTTATATCGATCTATACAACTAAGCCTTGGCGATATAGACGCCATAAAAACTAAAGGTCTGTTCCCGTCCGCTTTTAGAGACGGTAAAAGAATCAGATCGCTTGATGAAGTGACGGCGTTATTGAAAGAGAAGGGTAAGACTGAAGAACTTAATGATTTGGAGACGTGGATATCTGGCGATCGAAGAGGAATTTCTTGCGATTGTAGTGGTACTGCTGGACACGACCAGTATTCTGTAAGACAGTGTTTCAGAACAAGTCCGGAGGGATTTGGTAGTGGATGGACTCGAATTACTGTAGAACTTGATATCGATGAGGCTATCCGCGATGAAGACTTTTTCCCACCTGAATTTGAGTGGAATGTTATTGGTCCAATTGATCCTTCAAAGATAGTTGAGATCCGAGAGGTAAGCAAGCTGCCACAAATGGATAAGGATGTACTAATCTACCGAAGACCTGAAAACAGTGGTATGGAGGCCGTAAATGCGTAAAGTATTTGGAATGGCATACGGATTTTTTCCACGAGTAGCTGAAGAGCTTATTCTAGAGTCAGATTTACCTTGGCTTAGAGAACGAGCAGAAACACCGTCAGAAATAACTCTTAAGTTAGTAGATGTCTCTGAATTAGACACTGAAAATGATTTCATATTAGATCAGATTGTTCAATTGGCAGAAAAGAATGAGAGCCAAGTTGTTAAAGCAACTTTAACGCAAGAACTGTCTACTAAACCACGTAGCGGAAATAGAATCACTGCATATCATTTAAGTGAGTTTATAGAGTTTGTATACGCGGGATTGCGTGGTCAATCTGAGAAACGGCCAGTTGGTGTTGTATACAAGAGAGGAGAGAGCTATGTCTTCAAGCGAAAGTAATAACGTTGAACCGTACGTGACTCTAGCTAAGTTAGAGCTTTTTGCAGATAGCGCTCATGTTGAAGAGTTTAGTAAAGACCAAAGAGCACTACTATTGACTGCGAATCGATTATCTCAAATAATGGTTTCTAGCGAATCCATGGCAGGCACGCCTGCAGTTCTAGAGACGCTTGTAACTAAACATGGAGATGCATACGCTGATTTTGTTCAGGGAGTGTCATTAGAAGCAGTAACTGAACGTGTAGACAACGCACAGCTGTATGATAAGAAGTTCCGAGATATCGTAAAAGGACTAAAAGAAGATATAGACACTAAAACGCTAGATGAGATTCCAGGATACCTTGGTGGCGGTAGCAATGGCCATGCTTTTGCTATTGAGGTGGATGGACAGACATACGCAGTAAAGTTTGGTGGTGCGGTTCAGATGAATTACGAGCTAAAAGCGCTACATAGAGGTAAAGGTATACCTAACCTATCGCAGTTAGTTGCATATTCATTTGAAGATACAGCAACGATTATGGAGTGTTTACCTGGAAAAAACGTATCAGAATATAACGTAAATACAAGACCGCAGTACACAACAGAAGAAATCGTTAACTTAATCAGTACTGTGGAGATAATGAGCAAAAACGGGCTTGTTATAGATCCAAAAGAATCGAACTTCATGTACGATCCTGACGTAGGATTTTCAATATTAGATTATCACATTAGTGAAGGTCACTATCAGCTTCCTGATGCAATGCTGGCATTACCGCACGCCTTAACTTTCGACTATCGTATACATGATTATGGTATGGAGGACAGAGCATATGATGATGTACAATATCAATATACTCTCAACAAACTTAAGATGGAGGCAAGAGTCTTACATATACTAAACGATGTGTTTCCAGATATTTTTAAGCAAACATTGGTGGAGAATGAGATTAAAAAGGCAGATGAACGCTCATCAACCCATAATCATGGGTATTTCAATAAAGATGCGCTTTTAAGAACCATAAAAAATTATTCAGAGGCATTTGATGACGCAGAACAGCGAGAAGCCGTATTCAATGAAGTCATAGCCGACATTGAAGCACTAGGTTTCTTCTAAAAGTCCCTTTTAAAAATCTCTTCAGTATTGCAAAGAAAGATAGGTTTAAAAAGGGATATTTTGAAATTAAGTATGGTAGAAGGTTACGTTCTAAAGCATAAAGAAGGGGATTTAAGGCCTTTTGTATATGTCCCAAGATCCAATGGTAGTGCTGTGAAGGTTAAACCAGTAGATCATCCGAACCGTTTACAGGTTTTATTTGGAAAGAATGATGTATATGAGAAAGCAATTGCTGGAAACGAAACCAGCAGAGTACATATAGTAAAAATCATAGACGTGTCACCTGAATTATTAGAATCAGTTGAAGCTAAAGCAGCTTTTGAAGAAACAGATGTAGCAGTGACTGAACTTACTGAGCATCTAACCCCTTAAGATTAAGTGCGTATAAGATAGATTATGCGTAGTTATTACCTATAATCCACCCGTATCAGATTTCTTTCTAAAAGTGTTGTACAGTGTATCAAGTCCCGTTATGAATGCACACAAACCTGCGATGATTCCGAGCGTTTCTATACCTATTGGGAGGCTAGACCCTGGGCCAAGACCAAGAATAATGGAGAAGATAGCTAGTGCAGATAATATGCCTAAGATAGATGCTATAATAAGAGTCCATTTCAAATAAGTCTTGTATTTACTCTCTCCAAAGCTGCCTAGATTGGCGCTTCCTAACCCTTTTCCTATGTTTCCACCTATGTCTCCAAATGGATCTGCCATAGTTATTGATATACATACTAAGATAAAAGTATATTTCTTTTCAATATTGCAACCATGCTATTAAAACTTTTAATCATTTATCAAAAGTTCTATTACTAACGTGAATGAACGTGTTAATTCTTTTCAATATTGCAATATAAGAACACGTTAGGCTCACTTTCTAGCCCTAAACTTGCTCCAAACTCAGAAACGGTCTAGAGTTCTTTTCAATATGGAAGGGATATGTAGGTGACAAGCTATTCTTTTCAATATTGCAAGATATAGTACATTGTTTCAATATTGCAAATATATACTATTCTTTACAATATTGCAAAGAGGCAAAATAATCCAAAATGGCCGTCGTTCATGTAATTTGCCCATTTTTGGTGGGTTTAAGTAAAAAAACGCTATACTGCGAGCTTGTAAAGCTTTTGAGGGCGAGTTGTACTAAACCATAGATGTTCTCCATCGTACGCTAAACCTTCGCCCTCGCAAGTATTTTCAGGGCAGTTTTCTTCAGAAACAAAGGTCCCCAAGGCATATTCAGTAACAATGCTTCCGCTATGTGGGTCAATTTTAAGAATTGCTTGGTTAAGTGGTGTAGAATCAACTACCCAAAGATAATCGTTGGCCCACGCCAATCCTTGGAAGTTAGTATGTGTTCCAATAGGCAGTATGGTTCTTGTAACACTGTCTTGTGAGATAAACCCATCTGCTATGGCTTTCTCGGTGTCGATTCTATATATTCCAGCAGGTTGACCCCAATTTGCTAACCATATGAACTGGCAGGTATCATCTTCACAAGTTAGACCTGCATTCTGATTAGTATATGGGTAACTGGCACTGAAACTACTAACAATGGCTTTTTCCCAAGATTCGCCAGATATAAGCTCCTTAGTATCTATCTTGTATATTGTACCTTCGTAATCGGTGCCATATGGTAGCTGACAATCAACACCCCATATATTATTGCTGCTATATGCTAACCCTCCGAGGTGTTTTATTGCTTCTGGATTGTTATATGTTTCAAGTTCTTCACCTGCAGATATTTTGGATATTACATTTCGAGCAGTTTGACCTGAATCTGCGTGCCATACATAGCCTTCACCAAAAGCTAGCTCTTGGCTCTGACCGTCTAATAGTTCATAGATATCTAAGACAACCAGTATGTCTCCAGGTTCTTTTGCCCTAGGTGGAGCGTAGAATAAGTCCCCCTCTTCATCAATTGGTGTATCTATCACCTCTCGCGGATAGAAGACAATCAAGATAATAGCGACAAAAGCAACTGTCGCGAATATAGAATATTTGTGATTTTTAAGAGTCATACAAAAACTAACCGATTAAACTATAAAATCATTCTGTTCGGAAACTTTGATAAATAATCAACATCTTTGATAAATATGACTAAAACTACCCTTAAAGACATACCTCTGCAAGAAATCACTATACGCAAGTACGAAAGTCCTGCCGGATTAGAGAGAAAAGAGCTTGTGCGACGCTTTTTGTTATCTATTGGTCTACTTCAGCCCGGAGAATCGCGTGACGTGATCGTTAACATCTTTGAACTTCTACTTGAGAATCGAGGAAGAGGCTTTGAGCCTACTGAAATCCTGCGAGCATTGGGAGAAAAGCGAGGTGCTTCAGCTCCAAACGTACGTAGACAGCTTAGACGTATGCGAGACCTTAAGTTAGTCGAGAAAAGGCAAGACGGATATCAGATCTGCGACTCAATACCCTCTGTTGTTGAGAACTTTATAGAGCCATTTGTGGTTAAGCAAACTGTTGAACGGCTTAAAGAATATTCTAGGCTTCTTTAGCTGTATGAATGATACCTTTTGCGATTTTTAGCGCATCATCTATAGTAAAAAAGGATATTAATGGATTTCTATACTTTTGCTTAGCACCTGTGCTAAAGTATTCATATACACGTATGCCTGATGTATCTATATCTATAATCGCCTGTCTGTCACCTTCTGCAGACTTAAGCCATACACGTTCATTAGCAGCTTCACCATCACCCCAACGTCGATAAGAGCTCCCATCTGAAAGCACTGCTTCGATCTTAAGTATTGGTTGATTTACGTTCTCCAAGTTTCCTGTAAATATGCCATATACGTTTGGGTCTGATATAAGTGGATATCCGTCTCCCATAGTAAATGATGATACTAAAAGCTTAAAAGATATTCTAAACTACTGTATCTATGACAGTTAAGTTTCTATCTGCAAAAACTGCCAAAATGTTGTCTAATCAGACTGCTAGAAAGATACTTGAGACGCTCGATAAGAAAAAGTCCGTCTCGCAGATTGCTAAAGAACTAGACTTGCCATTGACTACAGTTGATTATAACATAACTCAGCTAGAAAAGGCTGGATTGATCAAGTCTGGTTATTACAAATGGTCGCCACGAGGCAATAAGATGAAGCTGTATGAGCTAGCTGGCGAGATCTTTGTATATGCTCCTGAGCAGAAGCCAGGTTTGCTGGACGCTATGAACAGACTTATTATTCCTGCAGTTTTAGGTATATCTGCTGTTTCAGGATTCATTACGCAAAAGTTGTTTTACTCAGGGGGCACAAGTACATCTATGACTGAAAAAGCTGTGACAGATAGTTTCTTGCAGAGCGGTTCAGAAACTACCTTACCAGTTGTAAGGGGCGTTGTATCTACAGCAACCAACAGTATTGATACAGTAAATAATGCTGTTGTAGAAAACATAACAAACACAACGGTCTATGTTACAGAGAGTACGTCGGTACAGGCAGAGCCACAACTTTGGTTTTGGTTTATGGTTGCAGCAGGGCTTGCGATGTTAGTACTTTACTTGTTCCGACTACGAAATCGTTCGTAGCTATCTAGAATCTTATAAAGGCGTAAGTTTTCATATTATTACAATGAAAAATCAACATATGATGGTAATAACCATTGTTGCGATCGCTATTGCGATTTCAGCTGTGCTGTTTGCATCAGGAATTGAGTTTCCGTCAATTCCAAACCCAGATGGTCAGACAGTATCAGTAACGGGTACATACACTGCAAAGGCTGATCCAACACAGGCTACAATTGTAATTGGCTTTGAAAATGATGCAGATACTGCAGAAGATGCTCAGACCAAGAACTCAGATGAGATGGAGATGGTTCTTGCACGTCTAAAATATGAAGGACTTACTGATGATAACTTTAAGACTCTGAACCACAATGTTTGGGATCGTCAGGAGTTAGCAACATGTATTGCATTAGCTGGCGTTGAATGCCCGAAACATATAACTACATATCATGCGAGCCACACTTTGGAGATTACTACAGAGAACCTAGACAAGGTTGGTAAATATCTTGATGTAGCTGTTGCTGCAGGAGCAAACAACGTACAAAACGTACGCTTTGCAGTATCAGAAGAGCAACAGAATGAACTGAAAAAAGAGGCAATTGAGAAGGCAACACAGGATGCACGAGACAAGGCAGAAGCTATGGCTGCAGGACTTGGACTTAAGGTACACAAAGTAGTTTCAGTTAGTGATTCTAGTTGGGATTATGGTCCTCACAGAGTTATGTACTCTGAGATCGAAGAAACCGCACTTGCAGCAAGCGGAGTACACGCTGAAACACAGGTTCTACCAGGTGATGTAGAAGTCTCTGCAAGAATTAGTGCAACATTTGAGCTAGCTTAATAGCTAGCTCTTTTTATATATTAAAAAATAAAAAATCAAAGAAGTAACGAATTAATCGTTTTTGACAAATTTACAAACTGTAGTTCCACACTTTGGACATGAGCCCTTTAACATGTTTCTACCGTTCTTTGTCTTCGTCTTTTTTTCGTCCTTCATCTCGGTTTTTTTCTTACATTTTACACAATAAGCTTCAACCATAATTTCACCTTTGAGTATGAAAGGATAGGCTGATTTATAATGGTTTTGAAAGTCATATCTAGCGACTAAATTATGAATAAATATAAAAAGTAAAGAAAGTTGGTCCTAACGGACTAAAGTTCTACCAACTTGCTCGAAAAGATCTGAGACTTGTTCGCCTTTCTTTGTTAGACCAACTAGTTTTAGTCGTCCTTTCTTCTCGAACTTGACGAGTCCATTCTTTTCCATCTTTTGTAGTAAATGTACGGTGTGACTGTATGTGCATTTAGCTTCTTTTGCCAGCATTGACGGATACTTTGCTTGTTTAGTCTGATTCATCAGGCATAGTAACAATTCAATCGGCTTCTCCCGTAAAAATATATTATGGGTTTTCTGTTTTTTTAACCAAAGTGTACTCATTGTAATCCCTCGTGTTAAAGCTATAGAACATAACATATAAATAGGTTTCGAATCCGTCGTTACTCTAACCTAGTAAAAACTTAATTACATGCGAAGCCAGTGTTACCGTCTTTTTACTTTTAACGTTAGACTGCGCTACTTCTACTAAGTCGAAACCTATAATTCTCTTGAAGTCCATGTTTTCAGTAAATACACGAAACTCCTCTTCAGTAAAACCACCTTGTTCCGGATAGCCAGTGTCAGGTGCGACACTTGGATCGAAAACATCTATGTCAACAGAAATGTAGACATGTTTGTGCTTTTTGAAGAAGTTCTTGATGTTTTTTTCAATATCTGATCGATCGACTGGTGCGTATATGACTGTTATCTTGTGTTTTTTTATGAAGTCAACCTCTTTTTTCCAAAACTTCCTTGTTCCGATGATTATGATATTCTGTGGTTTAACTAACTTTTGCTTTACAATTGCTTGGATAACATCTTCATGACTTGGAGGTATGAAACTATCTTCACAATCCAGGTGCGCGTCAAAATAAATTAAAGCTAGCTCTTTGTGGACTTTAGCAGCAGCTTTTACTAATCCATATGTGATTGAGTGATCTCCACCGACTGAACAGAGTTGGTGACCTTCTTTAAGTTCCTGCAGCGCAGCAGCTTCAATGTTGTTCATAGATTCTTCCGCATTAGATTGGTTTACTTTGACAGTATAACCTTTCTTCTTAAGAATCAGCTCGGGAGACTTAACTGTGCCTTTCTTTCCCGTTGGGTTACCTGCGTCAAAAGGTATCTTTAGGAATTTATACATAGTAAATTCAGTATAATCAAGTTTTTAAGTTTATGTTATGATATGTATTTATGAGTGAAAGTATAAATATAGATAAAGCTTATTTTCAGATACCTGATGGGAACACTTTAGTTAAAGTTGCACAAGGGCTCAGCGCAGCTTTTAGACTGTTGCCTAATATAAACATATCACAGATGGGAGGTATTGGTCCAGTTCCCATCTCGCGGGAAGTATATATTGAGCTACGCCGGCAGTTAGATAATGATGGTACACAATTTGCAGTACATATTGGCGGTCCAGTTCCGCCTGTTATTATGCTTGGGTTTGGCGTTGAAAAAGATAGCGAAGAGTTCCTGGGACGTAAATATATGACGTTGGACGGTACTTTGGGTTTAGCGGCAGATGATAGACTTATTGTTGAGTCAGTTATATCT
>Ga0233431_1001113_pt1 | contig 49035 bp, 42 predicted proteins | sample SI_118_April2016_FD_179867 | JGI IMG/M metagenome (GOLD analysis project Ga0233431, IMG submission 179867) | Seawater microbial communities from Saanich Inlet, British Columbia, Canada - SI_118_April2016_200_MG | ecosystem: Environmental > Aquatic > Marine > Inlet | place: Canada: British...
AAATAGGGATTAAATGCTTAGTTGTTAATAAAATGACCAAGCTCGGTATGCCTGTGACGGTCGTTACTTAAAAAATCAGGCGCCAAGGATACTTTTGCTTGCGAATTTATTTATTCAACAACGCCGTGCGTTAGGGTTGTTGCTTATTACCCTATATCTTTCAAAAGGTTAAGAGATCTCTCTCATTAATTCGGGATGAAACAGACCTACTCTTCTTATGGAGGCGCCTATTAAGTCTTAAAAAATCGTACCAATAAGCCTTATCCGATGGTGGCATTTTTTGCTTACGCAAAAGAAGCCACCCTACTTTGGTTTGTACAAACGTGGGGGTTTTTATTTTAAAATCAATGGGTTAGATCTAGCCACTCTTCTTCCATTGCCTCAAGTTTTTCGAGAAGAGATTCTCTTTTCGATGTTTGTTCGTCAAACAAGGCTTTATTTTCTTGATAAAGATTACCTGTTGTTAGCTGTTCATCAATAGCTTGAATCTCTAGACCGACTTTTTCCATCGCTTTTTCAATTTTTTCAGCGCGCTTATTGCTTGGTTTTGGCTTTACCGGTGCTGCTTCTACGGGTTTTTCTTTTGAAGATGTTTTAATTTGTTGTTGCGACCATTCATGATAATCATCTAAGTCACCTTTAAAAGGCTTTACTTGTTGATTGGCGACTAACCAGAATTCATCAACAACACTACGCAATAAGTGTCTGTCATGTGAAACGATAATCAATGCACCATCATAGCTTTGCAATGCAAAGGTTAATGCTTCACGCATATCAATGTCTAAATGGTTTGTTGGTTCATCAAGTAAAAGTAAATTAGGTTTTTGCCAAACAATTAATGCTAAGGCTAAGCGTGACTTTTCTCCACCTGAAAAGTTTTCGACTTTTCTTAATGCCATATCGCCAGAAAAGGCGAATCCGCCTAGAAAACTGCGTAAATCAGCTTCCGATTGGCCTTTGGCTATTTGTTTTAAGTGCCACAAAGGGGATTCATCAAGATCTAAAATTTCTAATTGATGTTGTGCGAAGTAGCCTAGATTTAAATTTTTATGTTTGACGCTCTCGCCTTTTTTTGGCTTTAAATCATCGGCAATTAATTTAATGAGCGTTGATTTTCCTGCGCCATTTAAACCTAATAAGCCAATGCGATCGCCTTTGTTTATTGAAAAGTTAACATGTTTGAAAATGCTTTTATCATCGTAAGCATAGTCGATGCTTTCTAAGGATAACAAAGGATTAGAGCATGCTTCTGCCTCTTTAAATTCAAAAGAAAAAGGTGAGTCTGCTTGTGCTAATGCTATCATCGGCAGTTTCTCTATCATCTTTAAACGGCTTTGTGCTTGCTTTGCTTTGCTTGCTTTTGCTTTAAAGCGATTAACAAAACCCATCATATGATCGCGTTTTTTCTGCTGTTTTTCATACATAGCTTGTTGTAAGGCTAAGTGCTCTGCTCGTTGTTTTTCATAAGAAGAATAGTTACCAGCATAAAGCTTCGCTTTTTTATCCTCGATGGCTAGTGTGTATCGCATCGTGCTATCTAGAAACTCTCTATCATGCGATATCAATAAAACACTTCCAGCATAGGCTTTTAACCAATCTTCCAGCCAAAATAAAGCATCTAAATCTAAGTGGTTCGTTGGCTCATCCAGCAACAATAAATCCGAAGGCGCAATCAAACACCTAGCTAAATTCAGTCGCATTTGCCAGCCGCCTGAAAAATTTGAAATAGATTTTTCTAGCTCTTCATCTTTAAAGCCTAATCCATGCAGTATTTCATAGGCTCTAGATTTAATATCATAAGCTTGTAACTCATCAAGTTTGTGATATAGATCTGCAAGCTTATCAAAGGCTTCATCCGCTTCTGCTTGCTGAATTTGCAAATAGACACGGCCTGCTTTTTTATCGCCAGCGATAACATAATCAATGGCTTTGAGTTTAGCGTCTTTGATTTCTTGCTCAATAAAACTAAGACGGACATGTTTATTTAAATGAACTTCGCCTTGGTCGGGCTGTAATGTATTAAGAATCAAGGCAAATAATGTTGTTTTTCCTGAACCATTTTTTCCAACCACGCCAATTTTTTGCTTAGGAAAAAGTGAAAAACTTAAATCATCAAAAATGAATTGTGTACTGAATTGTAAATGAATGTTGTGTAAATCTAGCATAATAATCTCTCCAAAATAACATAAGCGCCAAGAGTCCCAGCGAACGGTTCGCCGTTATCGAGCGCTAGTTATAGGGTTAGGGTATTCATGCCTTTTTACCTTTAATTGAATCTGGATAAGAATTTATCACATCAGGGTGGTTTGTCAACTTTATAATGTTTTTTGCTTGAAGTGTTCTTTCTAACTAACTTTCTTTTTTAAAGTTTCATTCAAAAAGCTTATAACAGCTTAAACCCCTCATTTAATAACTTAGCTTAAATGTAGAGGCCTCTAAAATACCCTCCTATCCTTCGTCTTCATCATCTTCACCTGTCTCCTCTACAACTTCACTTCCCTCATCTGCAACGGTTAATTCCTCTGCTTCATGCGACTGGTTCTTCTCTTCTGCACTCACTTCAGCAGCTCTTCCATCGTCATCCGCATCTCCTTCTTTTTCTTTGGCGTTGGCTTCAACCTCAGCTGCATTTTCATCTTGAATTTCTTTATCAGATTTTGCTTTCTCTTTTTCATCTACATAAGCCTCGTCTTGATCTCCTACTTTTACCTTAGCTTTTTTGGGCCCTTTCTTTTTGCCCCACGCTTTGTTTGCTTCGTCTATTTTTTCATGTTTCTCATCTGCTTCTTGCTCTTGATCAGGATCTCCCTCAGCAAAAGCTTCGGTCATTGCTTGCCTTTTTTTCCACTTTGAATTCATTGGCCCATCTGTTTCGTCATCATGTTCTTTCTCAGCACCCACGCTTTCATCTTCAATAGCAAAGCCTACTGATTTTCCTTTACCTTTTTTGGCTCCTCCTTCTTTCAATATTCCTGCTGGTTCAGCAGTATCTCCGTCTCCAGCTTCCTCACTCCCCACATCTTCTTCTCTCAACCCAGCCTCTTTAAAAAGAGCTTTGTTCTTAGCTATATTCGCTTGTTTTTTTGAAAGAGGTCTAGCCTCTGCATCACTTTCTCCACCTTTGTCCTCATCATCCACAACGCCTTTACTAATAAGCGCTGCTGCTGCAGCACCAATACCAGCTCCAGCGCCTGTTCCAACGACCACCGCTCCACCACTGGCACCTATAACTGTGCCTCCAATAACTGCCTGGGTCGGTGTTATTCTATTTGCGTCTATATTAAATCCACGACCACGTCTATATTCATCTTGCCCTTGATGAAAGCCTCTATGTTCATTTTGATTAAATCCACGCGGCCCTCCATCGTGACCTCTATCAGAAGTAAATCCACCACCAAACTGAGCCATCGCAGATCCAGATAGAGAACCCAATACCACCGATACGATAATTGATATTGCTGTCATATTTATATTCATCGTGCCTCTCCTTTAATAAAGCCGATATTTACACTGCTGGAATAATTATAGTGCCGATCAATAAATACACAACAAATACGCTAAAAGAGTGTTGCCTTCCTTATCCCCCCGCCTTAACTATATGATATTAAATGATTTTTTAAACATATCGTCATTTTACTTGTCTAGCCAAAGCAAAAGCTACAGCTGGCGGAAGCAAGAATCTAGTGAAATTAGAGAGAATCCCCGCGCTCCTGCGAGAGTGGCGCGGCTCATATGAAGCAGCCGATATAAGAAGAGCACTCCCTGTTCATTCTATTTCCTTAAGTTGATGGCGTTTATTGGCTAAACGGTTATGTTTTATTTAGTCTGTTATTTAGCCTATGTTTTTTACCAAAATTATATGTCCATCATACTTCTCTCTTTATTCCCTGTAAAAAGTGCTCTTTCTATCTGTTATTACCTTGTAAAAAGTGCTCTTTCTATCTATTATTACCTTGTAAAAAGTGCTCTTTCTATTTGGTTCCCCTCTAACTTGTTGAATAAAAGGATTAAACTATGAAGCGTGATTTATTAAAATATCTTACGATATGGAAAGATAGCCGCTTACGCAAACCGCTGCTTTTGCGCGGCGCTAGACAAGTAGGTAAATCCTGGCTAGTGAGAACCTTTGCAAAATCATTTGATCATTTTATTGAAGTTAATTTTGAAAAAAATATAAATGCGAAAACTATCTTTACGGGCGATATAAAAATAGGGGTTATCTTAAAACGTCTGGCTATTTTCGGTGGTAAACCAATCATTCCTGGCAAAACTTTACTCTTTCTAGATGAAATTCAAGAATGCGAGCAAGCTTTACTTACACTACGCTACTTCAAAGAAGAGTTACCGGAGTTACATGTTATTGCAGCTGGATCACTACTTGATTTTACGATTGAAAAAATGGGAATGCCTGTAGGTCGCGTTCAATACATGTATCTTTACCCTTTATCGTTTGCAGAGTTTTTAGCAGCGAGTCATCGAGATGATTTACGCAGCTATATTCAAAAAAAGAATATTGACCCTTTGGTTTATGATGAGTTACTCGAATTCTTAAGAACTTATATGTGGCTAGGCGGTATGCCCGCTGTCGTTGAGAGCTGGCTTACCGGGCAAAACCCTATTGAAACCCAAGAAATTCAAGATGAAATTATTCAAACCTATCAAGATGACTTTGAGAAATATGCCAGAAAAAATCAAGTACCTTATGTTGAAAAATTATTTCAATCTATCCCTCTAGAAATAGGCAACAAATTTAAATATACCAACATTGATAAAGACATGCCTGCTCGGCCGTTGAAGAATGCACTCAATCTCCTAGAAAAAGCGGGTATTATCTACCGCTGCTACCATAGCGCCGGACAGAGACAGCCTCTTGGTGCTGATAAAGACCTACGAAAATTCAAAGTATTTTTCTTTGATACAGGCTTAGCGCAACGTATCTTAGGTCTTAATATTCAAGACTGGATTTTACAGCCTATAAACACTCAAAAAATGGGTAATATTACGGAAAACTTTGTGGCTCAGGAAATCACAGCCTATTCATCTGTAAAAAAGAAAACTGAATTATTTTATTGGCATCGCGAAGCAAAAAATAGCAACGCAGAAATAGATTTTCTTATTGTAAAAGAGGGTTTGGTGATACCTGTAGAAGTGAAATCTGGTAACCAAGGTGGGATGAAAAGCCTTCATTTATTCTTAGAATCTCACGCTAACACAACTTATGGTATAAAAATCTCTGAGGCCCCATTTGCTGAACACGGCAATATAAAAGATATTCCTCTTTATGCATTGGAATCATTAGCTGAGTAGCCCGTCTAAATAATTTTAAGAAGCCCCAAAAGAGGTTAATGATTTTGTGTGGGCATCAACACTAAATTCTTCATTTCCCACATCACGCATAAAACCTGTTATAAATTCTAGTTCTTTCGTCTTAGCAAAGGGGCCTAAGCCTGGGCCTATTCTGGCTTGAGTTAATTCGTTCAATGCCGCTTTTGCATCTTTTTGCTTACCATATAGATCTATCGACATCACGGCTATTCTGCATGACGCGCCACCGTAGAAAAGAAGTTCTTTTTCATCTTGGTGAGATAATTGAAAATAGTGAAAAGCTAAATAACGGTAAGCATGTAATTGGATCCATACTTTTTTTGCTGCATCCAGTGCATCATTATCAATAGTTTTAGCAGCAAATTCATTTTCTAATTGCTTCTTCAATTTGCGACAATACCAAAACAAAGGATTATCGCTTACTGACTCTTTGATTATGGAACGTGACCTGGGAAAGAAAGCCATACTTGTTTTTTCAGCTTCTACTTGTGATGGTTTGGTCTCTTTCCAAAAGGTTTGTACGCTCTCATTTTGAAAAGGCTGCGCCTCATAACTGATAAACATCTTCTGTTGCTCTAGGCTTATTTTCTTTTTTTGCAGGAAAAGTTCATCGTAGTATTGTCTAAAGAAAATCTTTAAGGCTTTAAATAGGCTGTTTAACGTTGCATGTGCGTGTTCTAATTCAACCTTATTTAACCGATCACTTAGTCCGCCCATCTTTGGTATCCTCTCTATAGTCTGTATCATACCAACGTCATCACACAACCTGTGTGATAAAGGTTATGTGATGACCTGAGTTTGTTGGTTACAATTTAGACATCAAGGTTTTCAACATCAAGCGCATTCTTCTCGATAAATTCTCTTCGAGGTTCAACAGCATCGCCCATTAATGTTGTAAATAATTGATCGGCAGCAACAGCATCTTCAACCGTGACTTTTAACATACGGCGAGTGTTTGGATCCATGGTGGTTTCCCAAAGTTGTCCTGGGTTCATTTCACCTAAACCTTTATAACGCTGGATACTTTGACCGCGCTTAGCTTCTTTAAGCAGCCAGTTAAGGGCTTCATCGAACTCTTTAACTGTTTTTTGTTTATCGCCTTTTTTGATATAGGCGCCTTCTTCTAATAAACCGTCAAGTTTCTCACCTTTGGTGATAAGCGCATCATACTCATTAGATTCAAAGAAGTGTGCTTGCATTTCATTGACAGCGCTTTCCCCGTGCTGAGATAACGTAATGACAGGCAAGAAAAGCTTGTCAGCATTTTCACGCAAATCGATAGTGTATTGGATCTCATTAAAACCTGAACCTTGAACCGCTTGTTTTAAGCTATCAATCCAAGTTTGCATGTCTGATTGATTCGTTAACATCTCTTTTGTTACTTTAGGTAAATGTATCAAACACTCTAATATAGCTTCAGGATAACGTTTTGAAAGACGCTTAGTCACCGCTTTTGCTTCTCTGTAATTACTAACTAGGCCTTCTAATGCTTCACCTTTAATACCTGGCGCATCTGCATTGGGATGCAGCGATGCATTGTCAAAAGCAAGCTGTAATAAGTAGTTTTCTAACGCTTCATCATCTTTTAAGTAGCGTTCTTGTTTACCCTTTTTAGCTTTATATAAAGGGGGTTGCGCAATATAGATATGGCCGCGCTGGACAAGCTCAGGCATTTGTCTATAGAAAAAGGTAAGAAGTAAAGTTCGAATATGGGAGCCATCGACATCGGCATCGGTCATAATGATAATACTGTGATAACGTAACTTATCAGGATTATATTCCTCGCGGCCAATACCACAACCAAGCGCTGTGATGAGCGTTCCAACTTCGACAGACGATAACATTTTATCAAACCGCGCTTTTTCAACATTAAGAATTTTACCTTTCAAGGGTAAAATCGCCTGGTTTTTACGATCACGACCTTGTTTCGCCGAACCACCCGCTGAATCTCCCTCAACAAGGTAAATTTCAGAAAGTGCTGGATCTTTCTCTTGGCAATCCGCAAGCTTACCGGGCAATCCTGCTATATCTAATACACCTTTTCGACGCGTCATATCACGTGCTTTTCTTGCCGCTTCTCTTGCGCGTGCTGCATCAACAATCTTGCCTGCAATAGTTTTAGCTTCTTTGGGGTTTTCTAATAAAAAGTCAGAAAGTTTATCGGCAACGGCAGACTCAACAATAGGCTTAATTTCTGATGAAACAAGCTTGTCTTTTGTTTGTGATGAAAACTTAGGATCAGGCACTTTAACCGATAATACAGCGGTTAAACCTTCTCGGGCATCATCGCCACTTAAGCTAACTTTTGATTTTTTGGCTAAGCCTTCTTTATCTATATAGCCATTGAGGGTTCTTGTTAACGCGCCTCTAAAACCTGCTAAATGTGATCCGCCATCGCGTTGTGGAATATTGTTTGTAAAGCAAAAAACGCTTTCTTGAAAGGATTCATTCCATTGCATAGCCACTTCAACCGTGATGTCATCTTTTTCTGTTGTGAAATAGAAAATGGTTTTATTTATAGGGGTTTTATTCGTATTGAGGTGTTCTACAAAGGATTTTATACCGCCTTCATATTCAAAAATATCTTCTTTGCCATCGCGTTCATCGGTTAAGTGAATACGTACACCTGAATTTAAGAAAGAAAGTTCGCGTAAACGCTTTGCCAAGACTTCATATCTAAAGGTCACATCAGAAAAAGTTTCTGAGCTAGGCATGAATCGAACAGAGGTACCTGTTTTATCACTATCACCCGTAATTTCTAGCGGTGACTGTGGTTCACCATACTTATAAAGTTGGGCGTGTGTCTTCCCATTGCGGCGAATCGTTAATTGTAGCTCTTCTGAAAGGGCATTCACGACAGAAACACCCACACCATGTAAACCGCCAGAGACTTTATAGGAATTATCATCAAACTTACCACCAGCATGCAGCACCGTCATAATCACTTCAGCGGCTGAGCGCCCTTCTTCTTCATGCATATCTACTGGAATACCTCGACCATTGTCTTCTACGGTCACGGAGCCATCAGTATGGACTGTAACGAGAATATCGTCGCAATGCCCTGCTAGTGCCTCATCTATGGCGTTATCGACCACTTCAAAGACCATATGGTGCAAACCCGTACCATCATCTGTATCACCTATATACATTCCAGGGCGTTTTCTTACCGCATCTAGGCCTTTTAAGACTTTAATACTTTGAGCACCGTAATCTGACATCTATGACTCCAAAAAATTCTTGTTTTTTCAAACAGTTATGATCGTTAAATAGGGTTCGTATTCTATCATTTTTTGGGTTTGAAAGCACTAAAAATAGCCTAAATTCGTGAATAACTGGGGTAGTGGAGATTAATTTTTCTATTTTTATCTAAAATAAAAGCTTATTATTATCAATAAGTTACTGAAAACATAGTAATATTTCTATTTAATAGCCGATATACTACAAAATATATCTTGTAAAGCTTACAGATATTGTATATTATCTGCTCTTAATATAAATAAAGGTTGTCCGCACCTCCTTCCTATATTGGCAGAACAACCGAATAGAGGTAACAATAATGAAAATGATTAACAAAAAACAAAAGAAAACAACTAAACGAAAGCAGGCTTTTAAATATTTAGTTATATCACTAGCCTTTATTTTCGGGGGCTTATTTTTCTCTGAAATAGCATCCGCAGCAAGTAGCAGTGGAATGGATCTTGGTGGTGTTGCGAACCAAATTAAAACTAACTTTTCAGGTGTTGCTAAATTAATTACAGCAGGTGCTTATATTGCCGGCTTTGGTTTTGCCTTTGCTGCTATTTTAAAGTTTAAAGCTCATAAAGATAATCCAACCCAAATTCCAGTGGGAACACCTATCGCATTAATTTTTATTGCGGCCGCTCTAATCTTTTTACCTTCTGTGCTTACTATGGGTGGGAAGACTGTATTTGGTAATAATGGAAAATCAGGGGGCATTGGTGGTACTGATGTCGTTAATAGTACTAACTCTGGTAACTAATACAATAACACTCTCTCGAAAAGCCCTTAGTTTAGGGCTTTTTTTTCGCCTATAAAAATTACGCTCTAAGCTAGCCTTTCAAATCCTGGCTATAACATTCGTCAATAAAGATACGAACCTTGCAACAAAAAAGATTTGCATTACCGAATCTCAGTCTTTCAGACTTAAGCTTCGTGTATTGAGCCGGATAGGTGCATTTATCATAGATTCTTAGACGGAATTGCTTAGTTGCCGGTGCTTTAACTCTCTGAGATTATGTTTCCATGTTCCACGTGGAACGTAGAACCCTTCTCTTCTAAGCAATCATAGACTAAGGCTTTATCTATTGAGGTTATAAACATCTGGCCTGAAACCGCTTTTAATCGCGAAATAAGAGCCTTTTGCCTTGATTCATCAAGCTCTGAAGATAAATCATCTAATAATAGCAATGCTTTCTTACTGGTTCTATCAAACAAGTACTGAAGCTGTGATGTTTTCATACATGAAATAAGAAACTTCTGCTGTCCTCGCGATAAAACATCTTTAGCGGGCACAGCGTTTAATGAAATCTTAATATCCGCTCTCTGAGGACCGCACTGTGTATATCCAAATCTCATATCTGATGATATATTTTTTTTCAGGTGCTCTTCTAATGAGAAATCAGCATTCCAACCTTGCTTATATTGATAATCAATGTTTCCAAAATCAAATAAGGCATTATTCATAGCAAAGTATTCTGATATATCGTTGAAATACGCTTTTCGCAAAGCATTAATCTCATTTGCAACAATAACAAAGGGCTCATCCCACGTTTTTACTTCTTTTATAGGCAAACGAGCCCTTAAAGCATGGTTTCGTTGCTTGAGAATGCGCTGAAACTTCTTCCAAAGACTAGAATATTGATGTTCCATATGGAACACGCCCCAATCAAGAAACTGTCTACGGTTTTCAGGGACAGAATCCAACAGTTGAAAAGTCTTAGAATCTATAACTTGAATAGGAAGCATCTCAGTAATAGGTAAAATAGAATGAATCGTTTCTTCATCTAAATGAATTTGAGACTTAAGATTCAAGCTGCGTTCTAAACCAAGTTTTTTATCGTTCATCTCAGCAAATAAAATAAGTTTATCTTTTCCATGTTGAACGATACGCTGTTTAAGATGACTTCGGAAAGATCTGTTATGTCCAAGGTAATAAATAGCTTCGAGCAAGCTCGTTTTGCCTGAACCATTTTTTCCATAGATTAAATTAAACTTAGGTGAGAAATTGAGATCTGCGAAAGAAATATTTCGAAAATCGGTAACGATAAATCGATCAATTGCCATAATTTTTACTTAAAATTCAATGGGTTACTATAATCGCATCGGCATAATAACATAAACGCTTTCACTGTTTTTCGCATGTTCTAGCAGTGTACTGCTATTTGCGTCTTGAAGGGACATTTTAATTTCACCGGGGCTCAGCACCGATAAAACATCCAATAAGTAATCAACGTTAAAACCAACTTCCAATGGCTTCCCTTGATAGTTAATTTCAATTTCTTCTTCAGCTTCTTCTTGTTCTGGATTATTCGCTGTGATCTTCATTAAGTTTTCACTGATAAAAATACGAACACCGTGAAATTTTTCATTACATAAAATAGAGGCTCTTGCTAACGCTTTCTTTAATATATCCCTATCAAATGTCACGATCTTGTTGCTATCTTTCGGGATAACGCGGTTAAAATCGGGAAACTTGCCTTCAATGAGCTTGGAAGTAAATACAAAATTATCGCCTGTCACATGGATATGAGATGTTCCAATAGCCACTTTAACCACTTCTTCATCATTATTAAGCAGCCTCAATAGCTCCATAACACCTTTTCTTGGGACAATCACTTGTGAAGTGGTCTGCTGCCTCGTTTCACTCCCGCTCGCTAAGGAAGACAAAGCTAAGCGGTGGCCATCTGTCGCGATCACTTGTAAAGCTTGGGTACTTAAGTCAAATAACATGCCATTTAAATAATAACGCACATCTTGCTGAGCCATCGCAAAATGCGTGCTATTGAGCAAATGCTTTAATTCAGCTTGAGTAATAGAAAATTCCATTTGTGTTGGAGAATCAGAAATTCGTGGAAATTCACTCGCGGGTAAGGTTGATAATGCAAAGCGACTACGACCTGATTTAATAATCAAACGATTGCCATCTAAAGCTATATTTAGCTGCGCTTCGTCAGGAAGGTTACGACAAATATCAATAAATTTTCTTGCAGGAACGGTAATTTCATTTTCTGTTACCGTCGTGTTTAAGGTAATTTGACCTACTAATTCAACTTCAAGATCAGTTGCTGTCACCGATAATTGTTGCCCATTAACTCTTAATAAAACATGGGATAAAACAGGAAGTGTTTGTCTTTTTTCAACAGCGCCGGAGACAAGTAACAAGGGTTTTAACAGTGTTTCTCGTTGAATTTGTATTTCCATCGTTGCTTCCTATGTCGTTAAGGTCCGAATTAAATTCATGTAATCTTCTGCAATATCTGTTGTTGTTTCTCTTAATTCTGCAATTCTTCTGCATGCATGCAAAACAGTTGTATGATCGCGACCACCAAAAGCATCACCAATTTCAGGCAAGCTATGATTCGTTAATTCTTTAGCCAATGCCATCGCCATCTGGCGAGGTCTTGCAACAGAGCGTGTCCGTCTTTTAGAAAGCATATCAGATAATTTTACTTTATAATATTCTGCGGCCGTTTTTTGTATATTTTCAATTGTGATTAATTTGTCTTGTAAGGTTAATAAATCTTTTAACGCTTCTTTGACAAAATCTAAAGTAATATCTTTCCCCGTAAAATGTGCATTAGCAATGACACGTTTTAAAGCACCTTCCAATTCACGCACATTAGAACGAATACGCTTTGCAATAAAAAAGGCAACTTCATGCGATAAAACGATATTCGCTTTTTCAGCTTTGCTCATCAAAATAGCAACGCGCGTTTCAAGCTCTGGTGGCTCAACGGCAACCGTTAATCCCCATCCAAAACGTGATTTCAAACGTTCTTCTAAGCCGTTAACTTCTTTTGGATATCGATCACAAGTTAAAATAATCTGCTTATGGTCTTCTAATAATGTATTAAACGTATGGAAAAATTCTTCTTGAGAACGATCTTTCCCCGCAAAAAATTGAATATCATCAATCAATAACAGGTCAACTGTTCTATAAAAACGCTTAAAATCATTCATTGTATTGGTTTGCAACGCTTTCACCATATTGGCAACAAAACGTTCTGAGTGTAAATAAAGGACTTTTGCGTTAGGCCTATTGACCAAAATAGCATTACCAACAGCATGCATTAAGTGAGTCTTACCTAAACCAACACCACCATAGATAAACAATGGATTATACGATCCACCCGGCTTTTCAGCCACTTGTAGGGACGCTGCATGCGCAAACTCATTAGACTTACCTTTCACAAAATTATCGAAGGTGAAGCTCGTATTAAGATTACTGTGATGCTCAATCGATGTAGGTCTTGAAGTTGGCTTTGTTTTTTGTTCTGCTCTTGGTGGTGCTGAAGTTCTCACATGGCCAACAGGTGCCACAGAAACAGGTTGCACTGCACGCGAACCAATTTGCAACACGACATTAAATTGATCACTCTTACCCAATTCCGACAACATTTGATGAATATTAACTAAAAATTTATCTTTAACCCAATCCACAATAAAACGATTAGGCGCTAGTAAAACCAAGCTATTATCATTTTCTTCAGCTTGTAAAGGTCGAATCCAAGTATTGAAATCCTGTTCACTGATATTGGATTGCAAACGATCCAAACACTCGCGCCAAATAACAGACACTGACTTGTATCCCCGCTAGTTAAAATAAATTCAAAAGAAAAAAATCCCCAAAATTGAGAGGGAGCTCAGTGTATACCTTATCAAATTCGATCACAATTGAATTTTACAGGAGTTTTTTATTAACTGCGTAATTCCTGTTGAAAGATAGAGACTTTAAAGAAATAGGCTTCAGTTTTCATAGATAGAATAATTCTTACGCAACCTGATAGTGATTTTAATCTTGAGCTGATTAGGGACATAACGTTTTACTGCCTGAAGAGTTAGTAATTTGAAAATTATACTCAAGACCAGGATCAGAGTTACGGCTATACGTACCAAGGGCTATCATGCGGACATACTTACCAGAAAGAAGCTCGTTACCGCTCGTGTTAATATATTTATTACAATCCTTACTGCCACCGTGACACGTACAATAGTCAGAAAGCTTTACAACCTGAGCATCTGTAGGTATCTTCTCACACTGTATATATAACGGACAGTTTGACGCGAGCACGCTGCCACTGATTAGCATAGCTAGAACAACTGTTATAGATAATTTCTTACTCATTTCCTTTACTCCCCACTTTAAAATTGCCGCTAAGCATAACTGTATTTTATTTAAACTATAGTAATAAAAGTCAATAATGCAATTAGTTAACCAAAACAACCCATAGTGGCTCCATGCAGAGCGCCCTTCAAACTTAGTTTGCTAGCATTAGGTAAATAATTAACTTGTTAGCAACCCCAGGGAAAAAACTTAAGTTATTTGTGAAGTAATGTGGATAGATTGAAATCTGTGGATAACCCCTATTTTTGTCCTCACCCTTAATGGCACTATCCACAGATCGAAATAACGGTTATTTTCAATCTAACTTATTGAAATATATAATAACTTAAAAGTTATCAACAAAAGTTACTCACATAACTACTAACACTATAATCTTATATATATTTATATTACTTTTATTAGTATTCTCGTTAATATGAAAAAGACATGAAATATTAGCTTTATTGTATATTTAAAATACAGTTAATCTTATACATAATAGATTGACAAATATGCCTAATCTATCTACTATTCCAGCCTCATTTTTAATAGGTAAAGATTAATGAAACGTACATTTCAACCAAGTAACTTAAAACGCAAAAGAGATCATGGTTTTCGTGCTCGTATGAAAACGAAAAATGGTCGTAAAATAGTTAATAGAAGAAGAGCTAAAGGACGTAAAAGCCTAAGTGCTTGATATTTGTGAAATTATTTGCTTTTCCAAAATCAAAACGTCTTCTTAGTTCATCTGAATATAAGAAAGTATCTGGAAAAGCAAAGAAGCTTCATTCTGGTAGCTTTCTGTTTCTCTATAGTCCTAATGAATATTCTCATGCGCGCTTAGGGATAACAGTCAGTAAGAAATGTTCAAAACTTGCTGTAAAACGTAATCGATTAAAAAGAATTATTCGTGAAAGCTTTCGACATATGAATGGTACGTTACCTAATATTGATATTATCGTGATCGGCAAAAGATCAGCCATCACACAAGATAATGCAACGTTACTATCAACATTGGATACATTATGGAAAAGGTTAATCGAGCAATGATTTTTATATTAATCTTACCTATTCGCCTTTATCAATATTTAATAAGCCCAGCTTTAACGCCACGTTGCCGTTTTCATCCAAGTTGTTCCCATTATGCTGTAGAAGCTATTAAAAAACGCGGTATTTTGACTGGATGTTATTTAGCTATCATTAGAATTTTTAAGTGTCACCCCTTTCATCAAGGCGGTGTTGATTTAGTTCCTGAAAAAAAGAAGTAGGACATTATGGATTATAAAAAAATTGTACTTTATTTTGCTGCCGGCATTGTTTTATTACTTTTATGGAATGCATGGCAACGTGATTATGGCACATTGAGTGTTAAACCTGCGAGTAACTTGCAACAAACACAAAACCAAACACCGAATGACACGACAAATACAGCGAATAATAGTGCTCAAACACCAACGGCAGCTCAATCTGGGACACAAAATAAAGATAACTTCCAACCAAGCACAACACCTTCTGTCGTAGCAACTAATATTAATACTAAAAATCTAATCCACATTAAAACGGATGTTTTAAATGTAGAAGTGAATCCAGATGGCGGCTCACTAGTAGGCGCTACACTACCTAAATATCCTGTTTCATTAAAACAACCTAACGTACCGTTTCCTTTATTAAACTATGATAATGCAACTTACTATGTTGCTGAAGCTGGTTTCACAAATCTTCCAGGCGTTAAACATAGTTTAATTCCCTTTAAATCAGCTGAAAAAAGCTACCAAATGCAAAATGGAAGTAAACAATTAAATGTTGTTTTACAATGGCAAAGTCCAAACGGTATTAAAGTAGTAAGAACCTTAAGCTTTACTCGTGGAAAATACGTTGTAAAAATCCATGAGCAAATCACGAATGGTTCAAAGAAAGTTTGGGAAGGTCGTTATTACATGCAAACAAAAAGGCGTAATGCACCTCAAGCAAGTGCACATGTTTTAGGTTTCCATACCTTTTTTGGTATAGCGATTTCAAGCCCATCAAAACCTTATAATAAAATTAGCTTTAAAGATTTAGATGAATCACCTGTTAATCAAACAATTAAAGGTGGATGGCTTGCCTTTATTCAACATTATTTCTTAACGGCTTGGGTACCCAAACCTGCAGTGCCTTATTATTACTTTAGTCAAACAGGTCAAAATCAAATTTATACAGTAGGTTTAATGAGTCCTAATTTAAAAATTCAGCCTAGCCAAACCGTTAAATTGACGAACCAATTTTATGTGGGCCCTGAAATTGCAACGAATTTAAATGCTATTGCGCCGCACTTAGCATTAACTATTGACTATGGTTGGCTATGGATTATTTCAGTTGCTATCTTTTGGTTAATGAAACATATCTTTGATGTGATCGGAAACTGGGGTTGGTCCATTGTATTAGTGACGTTAATTATTAAAGCACTCTTCTTTAAGCTCTCAGAAAAAAGCTACGTTTCAATGGCAAAAATGCGAATGCTCGCGCCCAAAATTGCCGCCTTAAAGGATAGAATAACTGACAGGCAAGAATTAAGTCGTGAAACCATGGCGCTTTATAAAAAAGAAAAAGTGAATCCATTAGGTGGTTGCTTACCGATGCTGATTCAAATCCCAGTGTTTATTGCTTTATATTGGGTGTTAATTGAAAGTGTTGAATTACGACAAGCACCGTTTATTTTCTGGATTCATAATTTAGCTGCGAAAGATCCATACTATATATTGCCTGTTATTATGGGTTTATCGATGTTCGTACAACAAAAACTAAGTCCATCGACAGGTGATCCAACACAACAAAAAGTTATGATGTTTTTACCGGTTGTCTTTACGGTTTTATTCTTTAACTTCCCATCGGGTTTAGTTTTATATTGGACTGTGAATAATATCATTTCTATTACACAACAGTGGTGGATCTTCAAACGCTTTGAACAAGGTAAATATACATCGAAGCCACACAAGAAAAAGAAAAATAAAAAACGAAAGAAATAAAGTAGGGTGGGTTCTTTTGCGAAGCAAAAATCCCACCATTTGGATGTTCCCGATGGTGGGATTTTTGCTCCGCAAAGAACCCACCCTACCCTGGAATTTATTGTGAGCCATCAAGATACCATAACTGCCATAGCAACTCCTCCAGGTAAAGGCGGCGTAGGTGTCATAAGAATTTCTGGCCCATTAACAAAGTCTATTTCAGAATCCATTCTTCACCAAATACCAGAACCAAGAAAAGCCTTATTTACCCCATTTTACTGCGAAAATAACGAAATATTAGATGAAGGTATTGCTTTATTTTTTAAAGGTCCCAATTCATTTACCGGTGAAGATGTCTTAGAATTACAAGGCCATGGTGGTCCTGTGATACTAGATCGCATTATAAAAACCTTATTAAACATCGGTGCAAGACTTGCACGCCCAGGTGAATTCAGTGAACGCGCTTTTACAAACGACAAAATGGATTTAGCACAAGCAGAAGCCGTGGCTGATTTAATTGATGCAAGTTCAGAACAAGCTGCACAATCAGCTATGCGTTCTTTACAAGGTGAATTTTCAAATAAAATTAATGAACTCGTAGAGTCGCTTATTGCACTACGTATTTATGTAGAAGCTGCAATCGATTTTCCCGAAGAAGAAATAGATTTTTTATCTGACGGAAAAGTCTTAAATCAATTAAATGAAATTATCGAGAATTTAACAAAAGTAAAAATATCAGCAAAACAAGGCGCTATTTTAAGAGATGGCATGACAGTTGTAATTGCAGGCAAGCCAAATGCAGGTAAATCTAGCTTATTAAACGCACTAAGCGGAAAATTATCAGCCATTGTGACAGAAATAGAAGGCACAACACGGGATATTTTAAAAGAATATATCAATATTGATGGTATGCCTCTACATATTATTGATACAGCAGGATTAAGAGAAAGTAATGATGTCATAGAACAAGAAGGCATTAAACGTGCATTAAAAGCTATTGAAAATGCAGACGAAGTTTTATTAATGGTAGATGCATCAAAAGAAAAACCTATCAATAAAGCTTTAATTGAATCTTTACTTCCAAAAGATTGTTTGAGTAAACCGATCACTATCATTAAAAATAAAATCGATTTAATCAATGAAAAAGAAAGAATAGTAAATGAAGATAACCACGAAGTCATTTACCTTTCAGCCAAAAACAACCAAGGCATAGACTTACTCAAAAACCACATGAAAGAAAAAATGGGTTATAACGCCGATAATGAAGGTGTTTTTATCGCAAGAAGAAGACATTTAGATGCCATAAACCGCGCTGAAAAAAGCTTAGATCAAGGCTACAATCAATTAACAAAAAACAAAGCTGGCGAATTGCTTGCTGAAGAATTAAAACAAGCTCAAAATGCGCTATCAGAAATCACAGGCGAATTCACTTCAGATGATTTACTAGGAAAAATCTTTTCTTCTTTTTGTATAGGAAAATAATAGCCGTAGGGTGGGTTCTTTTGCGAAGCAAAAAATCCCACCATCGGTAATACCCTAAATGGCGGGATTTTTGCACATGCTTTGAATCTGCCCTATATATAAAATCAAAGTATTTTATTTCTTATTATCAACTGCAGTACCGACAACTGCACCAGCGGCAGTACCTACTAAAGCAGCAGGAGCACTACCCGTTAGAGCAGCAGTACCAACACCACCAACAACAGCACCCACAGCTGTACCCCTATTCATCTCTAAGGCAAAAGACTGTGATGAAATTGCAAGAAATATAATAGTCACGCAAGTCATTAAAAATTGTCTCATACAACCTCCCTAAGCCAAAACAAGAAGCTTAGCTATCCGATGAAAGCAAATATCCAGCACCACCACCAACAGCTGCACCAACGGCCGCACCAGGATAACCACCAATAAGACCACCAGCGACACCACCCACAGCACCACCTGCTAAAGTCCCTTGTGTTTGTTTACTCATAGAACACCCACCTAGGAATCCAATCACAAGAATCGCCGAAATACTTCCTAAAATTAAACGTTTCATGACGCTTCTCCTTATCAATTAAGTTTATTAATTATCAGCCGATAATTTGTTACCAACAAAAGCACCACCAGCTGCACCAAGAACAGTACCCACTGCGCCACCGCCTAAAGCATAACCAGCCACACCACCCACAGCACCACCGGCAATGGTTCCTTGTGTTTGTTTACTCATCGAGCAACCACCCAAAACACCAGCTACAGCAATAGCAGCAATACTGCCTAAGATTAATCGTTTCATCGTACTTCTCCATGTTAGCTTCCCTAAAGGAATTCCCCTCTATTATAGGGTACATGAACATAAAGTGTTCAAAATAAAATGTAAATTATTGATTATTATAGAGAAGAAAGTTTTGATTGAGTTTTAAGGGCTCTATCCTTATAATGGTCAAAATTTGAAAACATCTGATATCCAAGTAGTTAGACATGAAAACAAAACAAACCTATGACGTTATAATAATTGGTGGCGGTCACTCAGGTACTGAGGCTGCGCTTGCTGCTGCTCGCATGGGTTCAACAACTTTGCTCTTAACTCACAATATCGAAACATTAGGCCAAATGTCATGTAACCCATCGATTGGTGGAATCGGAAAAGGTCATCTTGTTAAAGAAGTTGATGCTATGGGTGGTGTCATGGCAAAAGCTGCCGATCTAGGCGGCATACAATTTCGAACACTTAATTCAAGAAAAGGCCCTGCTGTTCGCGCGACACGTGCACAAGCTGACCGAGTACTTTACAAGCAAGTTATTCGTGCAACACTTGAAAACCAAAAAAACTTATCCATCTTTCAACAAGCGGTCGATGATTTAATTATTGAAAATGAAAAAGTGATGGGTGTCATCACTGATATGGGTCTCAAATTCTTCGCTAAGACGGTTGTGTTAACCGTTGGAACCTTTCTTGGTGGCCAAATCCACGTAGGAAAAACAACCTCTTCAGGCGGACGTGCAGGCGATCCTGCAGCGATCACGTTAGCAAAACGATTAAGAGCCTTACCCTTTCGCGTTGGCCGTTTAAAAACAGGCACACCACCAAGATTAGATGGAAGAAGTTTAGACTATTCAAAAATGCAAATTCAACCAGGTGACCATCCAACGCCTGTCTTTTCATTTTTAGGCAAAGCTGAACAACATCCTGAACAAATTCCATGCCATATTACGATGACAACTGAAAAAACCCACGACATCATTCGTGAAAATTTACACCAATCCGCGATGTATAGCGGTTTAATTGAAGGTGTTGGCCCACGTTATTGCCCATCGATTGAAGATAAAATTGTGCGCTTTGCTGATAAAACATCGCATCAAATTTTTGTAGAACCTGAAGGTTTAAATACACACGAAGTTTATCCCAACGGTATTTCAACTAGCTTGCCCTATGATGTGCAAGAAGCTTTTATTCGTTCAATAATTGGATTTGAAAACGCGCATATCATTCGTCCAGGTTATGCGATCGAATATGATTATTTTGATCCACGTGATTTAAAGAAAAGCCTAGAAACTAAATTCATCAAAGGATTATTTTTTGCAGGCCAAATCAATGGAACAACAGGTTATGAAGAAGCGGCTGCACAAGGTTTAATTGCCGGCATGAATGCATCATTGCTGGCGCAAGAAAAAGAAGCATGGACACCAAGACGCGATGAAGCTTACATAGGCGTATTAATTGATGATCTCATCACAAAAGGTACACAAGAACCTTATCGCATGTTTACAAGCCGAGCTGAATATCGATTATTACTTCGAGAAGACAATGCTGATGCGCGATTAACACCGACAGCACGTAGCTTGGGTTTGATTGATGATGAACGTTTTAATGCATTTGAAACCAAGCAAGCAGCGATCCAAAAAGAAATGCACTATATCAAATCAACCTGCATCGTGCCCGGCACAAAAGCGTGTGAATCAGCTGAAAAAATACTCAAGCAGGCTTTTTCACGCGAATATCATTTATATGACTTATTAAGCCGGCCAGAAATTACGTATAAGCAATTACAACAAATCGAAAGCGTCGAGCTCAAGGCAACAGATGAAAAAGTCATTGAGCAAATTGAAGTCCAAGCAAAATATGCGGGTTATATCAAAAGACAAACGCTTGAAATTGAGCGACAGATGAAAAATGAGAATACAAAAATCCCAACATCAATGAATTATGATAATCTCAAAGGATTATCGTCAGAAATTAAACAGAAACTTAAAGATGTGAAGCCAGAAACTATAGGAATGGCAAGTAGAATCTCAGGAATGACGCCTGCAGCTATTTCCCTCTTGATTATTTCTGTAAAGAAACTAAAATCGACAGACCTTGTAGGATAATTCCTATTAAGGTGTAAGGGCCACAAGATAAAGTACGTAATAATACGGGACGACGAATGTGATGCATTCGATTGTTTAAAACGCAACCAGAAGCATATCTGGATTACTTCCTCTTGTTTTTAATGAAATGAAACATTAATAATGTTGAAAGGATTGCACAAATGTCAGCTAGATTTATACAAGAACTCTTGAGGGAGTATTTACCCGACTTGCCGAATAAGCAGGTTTATATGCTTAATAATTACTTATTTTTATTAAAAAAATGGAATAAAGTTTATAATTTAACCTCGATTACAACAGCGAAAGCCATGGTGATTCGCCATGTCCTTGATAGTTTATCAATTTCGGAATATCTCCAAGGCAAAAGAGTTATTGATGTTGGAACAGGCGCTGGTTTGCCTGGTATTCCACTTGCGATTTGTAATCCCGATATTCACTTTGTTTTGCTCGATAGCAACGGTAAAAAAGAGCGTTTTTTACAACAAGCTAAAATTGAATTACGTTTGCGCAACATTGAAATTGTTGGCGAACGCGTTGAAGACTATCAACCTTCAAATCTCTTTGATTCGGTTATTTCAAGAGCATTTGCAAGCTTAAATGAGTTTTTAACCATGACAAAACACTTAGCTTGTGGAAATGCAGTGTACATTGCCATGAAAGGCGTTTATCCTCTGACAGAATTGGATTCTATCAGTAAAGATTTTTACCTAGATAAAGTCGAAAAATTACTGGTTCCTGGTTTAAATGCAGATCGCCATGCCATCTGCGCTAAAATGAGAAGGTTTTAAACGTGGTAAAAATAATATCGGTCACCAACCAAAAAGGTGGCGTCGGCAAAACGACGACCAGTGTTAATTTAGCAGCAGCGCTTGCTGCGACTAAAAAGAAAGTCTTATTAATTGATTTAGATCCACAAGGTAATGCAACCATGGGTTGTGGTATTGATAAAATGGATTTAGATGAATCGGTTAATGATTTGCTTTTGGGCGATAGCACCTTTGCAGAAGTTGTTCAGACCTGTGATGAAAAATTTGATTTATTGCCGTCAAATAGTGAATTAACGGTTGCAGAAATTGCTTTATTACAGCGAGAAGATAAAGAAAACCAATTAAAAAAAGGTCTAGCGGATCACGTTCAAAATTATGATTTTGTTATTATAGACTGTCCACCAAGTTTAAATATGTTAACCGTGAATGCCTTGGTTGCTTCCGATTCGGTTTTAATTCCTATGCAATGTGAATATTATGCGTTAGAAGGTTTAGCTTCTTTGCTTAGCACAGTAAGACAAGTGACTAAAGCGACGAACGCGAAGCTTGAAATTGAAGGATTATTAAGAACTATGTATGACGGCCGCAATCGTTTAGCCGTCGATGTTTCGAAACAATTATTAGACCACTTCGGTAAAAAAGTTTATAGAACGGTTATTCCGCGCAATGTTCGTTTAGCTGAAGCACCGAGTCATGGTTTATCTTCAATTGAATATGATAAGCGTTCGCCAGGGGCAATGGCTTATTTAACGCTTGCAGGTGAATTACTCAGAAGACAAAAAACGGCGACGAAAACAAAGTCAAAAACAAAAACAAAAACAAAAGCAAAGCCAAAAGCGAAAGCAAAAAAGAAATTAAAGAAAAAGTCGAAAAAAGCGGTTAGCGCCTAATAACTTGGATGTTACCGATGGTGGGATTTTTTGCTACGCAAAAGAACCCACCCTACATAGGAACAAGTAGGGTGGGTTCTCGAACGCAGTGAGAAATCCCACCAGACTAGAACGTACAAATGAGCAAAGAAATCAAAATGACCAACATAGAAACCGTAAAAAACGCCTCAAAAATCCTATTAATTTCATCAAAACGCCTAGGTGATGTCATTTTCACAACCCCTACATTAAAACTTTTACGCGAACAAAAACCCAGCGCACAAATCGATGTCCTAGCATTCTCAACCATTGCAAAACAAGCCTTAAGCAACAATCCTCACATCAATAAAATCATGATGGCAAACGACCACAAAATCACAGACATCGAAAAAGAATACGACGTCGTTTTACCCATGATAAACAACACTTCAGTAAGCGAGTATTTAGCCGGCTCAAAAAAAGTAATTTTATGCGAAAGAATGGCCTTTAAAAGGCATTTAAAAGACTATTTTAATGATTTCTTAATTAGCCTTATCCCAGAATTAAAAGACAAACCCTTAGGCCCTTACGAACTTTACCCATCAGATGAAGACCGCACTTTCGCAAAAAAACTCTTAACCGACCAAGGTGTCGATCTAGAAAAAAATCCATTAGTTGCTATCCACATGGGTGCAAACCGCACTATGCGCTACGGCGAATCGTTTTTAAAAAAAATCTTCCGCTGGAAATTATCAGTCAAAGGAAGCAAATGCTGGCCGTTCAATAACTTCAAACAACTCGTCGATGAAGTTCATAAAACCAATCCCAATGTAAGATTCATATTAACCGGCGCACCAAGCGAAGCGTATTTAGGCGGCTATTTAAAAAGACGCAGCTACGTCATTAATCTCATAGGAAAAACAAACGTCTTGCAACTAGGGGCACTCTTAGGTTTTTGCAAAACAATAGTAACAGGCGACACAGGCCCATTACATGTTGCATGCGCGGTCAATTTACCCGTACTCACCCTATTCGCAAACACAGACCCAGCTATCAGCGGCCCCCATCCTGAACGCTCAGAAAACACTGTGATTTACAAAAAGACCATGGAAGCTATTTCTGTTGATGAAGTTAAAAAGACATTAAGCCATTATCTTTAAAATGAACCTTTTTGCCACCATGATGAGATAAAAAGCAATAAAAACAATCGGTTATGAAAACCCAGCCCTCTTTTGCCACTACGCCAGATAGTAAAAAGACGATTTGGCGTAGTAAGATCGATGTTTTTAAACTACAACAAATAGTAAAAATGCTATTTAGTGTGGCGCCGCCAGCAAAGGTGCTTCAAGATCATTCTCTTCGCCCGTGAGAATCGAACTCATTCGCATATCCCTCAATCCATCTGCCATAAGGGCAAGAGGATCAGTAGTGGGCAAGAGCGATTCTTCGGGCGTCTGAAAAAAACAAGAGCAACTCAAACACGAACCTAGCTTCCTGAGGTTTTTTTTGCCTTGCTCAAATGAAAAAGTATAAGAAGTACCTCCTAAGGCAACGGATGCAATTAATCCTACTGCCATAAAGAAAAGATCAGCCCCTATATAGCCCCAATCATTTGCGCCAGAAAAAAGAAAGAAAAGCATCCCCGGCGGCTGGGTTACAAATAAGCCACCAACAAAAGTAAGCAGCCCAAATGCAATTCGCTTAGCTCTATCAAGGGCGATTCCCTTTTTCTCAAGTTTTTCAACAAAGACATCAAATGTTGCTACTAAGTATTGATAGACCTTTCTACTTTCTTTTTCTGATTCTAACTGGGTACTTATTAGAGCCATCACCTCGGCTTCTTTTCTCGATGTATCAGCATCTTCAGTGCTTACAGCAAGATGAACCCTTACAAGCGTTTCCAATTTAGATGTTGTTGTATCACAGTCAAGATAATGAAGCCCTGAAGCATTAGATGCGGTATTGTTAACGGGTGATAAAGAAAAAAGAAGTTTTAGAGCGTTAGTAAAAAAACTGATGCAACTAGGGTTAGTGATTCCAATGTTATGTAAAGCTTTTGTTAGCGCTGGATCAATAATTCTACCATAAAAGCGACTCATTAAATTTTGATGATTAGCGAGCGGTCTTAAAACGCCAAGTTCAAAAAGCAGATCTTCAGGCATTGGATTGAGAGCTGTTGCTATGGCGGATAATAATGCGCCTATAATGCTTTCTACAGCTTCAGGTTGAACAATCACGATTTCATTAGTCGTTGGCCAAATCCTGTAAATATCTTCGATACTATCTTGAAGTGCACTCCTTAAAGAACCAGATAAGCCATCGATATACTGAGTTGGAGGAGAGGTTTTAGCAAGATGATCTAAAATTAAATCTACAATTTCCGGATTAATATTCCTCTCTTCTTTTTCTAAAAAAGATGTAAGTTTATCTTTTAAATGGTCGGTAACATCCCAGCCTTTGAGGGTAGAAATTTCAAAGAACCGCTTAATAGAGCCGGCTTCTTTGGTAGTAAAGCAATGAGTATTTTTATAAGTAAAAAAACGAATATTAAAATAAAGAAGTAACTGATTCAAATCACAGTTGAAATTTCCAGGCTGTATTTCTTCACCAGGATTCGTTGAGCAAGTGTTAAAATACCCATGAAAATCAAAGAATAAAGCTAAGCAACCAGAGTTAAAAGTAGTTCCTTCGCTATTAGCAAAATCAGCTACTTTATTATTTAAATGTTCGCTTATATCCCAGCCTTTAGTTCTAGCCAGATCAACTAACAGCCCAATCTCTTTTATACTCTTAGAAGTATAAGGCCAGCTATCAAAATAATTGATGAAGGCTTCTTTTGTACATATAATCCCATCCATGTCAGGAGATATTTCCTGTAAGCTCTCTTGAAAGCGCGAGTGAAAGGGAAACATTAAGCCTACATTTTCGTCATTTAAAACATCATCTTCTTCTTTCTGATTCGAAGCTCGCTTAACAAACGAAGCTAGCTTTTCTGCGAAATAAGGTAAAACAACACTATCCCAGTCCCATTCCTTAAGGTTACAAATTCTGATGAACATGTTGATTTCATCTTTGTTCTGTGAGGACCAAAGATTGCAATCAAAATAAGCTTTAAAATCTTCAAAAGTAAGTGCTCTAAAGTCTTTTTTCTGAAGGGGTTTTGTTGGGTTTTCTAAGTAATATCTAAAAGCAGGATCAATTTTAAAAAAGCAATGATTTTTAAATGCCTTAATAATTGTTTTTTCGTGCCTCCCATAAAGTTCGGAGCCACTTTTTGTTAAGTCTTTAAAGTCATCAAGAGACATCTGTCTTGAAAGTATCAAAACAAATGCGCCCATTCCACGTAATTCATCTTCCCAAATTTTAGGAGAAGCAAGAATGAAGTCTCCTATTTGTTCAGCAAGTTGCTTATATCGAATTCCATCATCCCAAAGGCAAGAGCCTTTTCTCTTCGATTCAGAATCTAGTGCGTCAACCGCTGCTTGAATAATGGGGTTTTTACTATCATTTGTGTCAAGCGTTGAAAGAGGTTTATAGCGGTTTTTTAATTCCGCTTGCACTTTTCCTGTGTTAATAATAACTTTTCCGGCTGATTTAGGACAAAAATGCCAAAGCATATCGGGGATTTCTTTTCCAGAAGCCGTTTCTGAGTGGATGCGTTGAGAGGCACAATAGACATTAACACCGTGCTCAAGAAGTGCATCAAAAAGAAAATCAAGCCATTTTGGATGAGGGACATACACATCATAGACAGTAGGCTTGATATAAGTAATTTCTCCAGATGCGCTATCTATGCACGCTTCTCTTTTTACATCATGGAATGCTCTAAGACAGTAATAATTAGGATTATTGTATTTAAGCTCATCTCCTTCTTTCTCAAAGGCTAAAACATAAGAGCCAGGAGCAGAGCCGGGAAGTAAGTAGTCATCTGGTGTTAAAGATAGTTGAGGAGAGTCAAAATCCTGTAGATTAACTGTACCATCAAGGTCGAAGCCAAAAGTCGTCATAAAAAATTCCTCAGTTTATTATTCTTGCTCTTAGTGGTGAGAAAGAAGCAGTAGATAAAAAGACGCTCTCGTAGTTAGCGAGAGCGCTTTAAAATTAAAAAATTGAACCAATTAAAGGGTTACACAGGGGCTATCATTGTTACCTGCTACGCAATAGGTAGGGTGACTCCATGAATCAAGAAAAACAACCGCATGCTGATAAGTCCCCGGAATAACACGCCCTTGATCTAAATATTTAACATTATAAGCCAAGGTATTATTCGCCTTATTAAAACGCGGCTTTGAAAGTTCAACAATCGACTGCATGATTTTACCAGCATCAAAATAGACTAAACTCGCATTAGGATTAACCGCTTTAAAGCTATCCCTACCCTTTGCCCAATTCTTAGCAAACGTCGAGGTTGGTATATGACCTGACAGCCTAGAGGGGCGATCTGAAAAATAAGTTGTTTTGGGGTTGATGCCTTTAAGTGTAATTTGATAATCACACTCTTTTTTATTAGTACAATGTTTAATAACAACCTGCTTAGCCGACTGTGTAAACAAATAACTCGTTTTAGGTTTTTGATTATTAGCAGCAAAAGCAGAAACAGAACTCAAAGCAATAACGGATGATACAAGAAGAAGGGTTTTATTCATGAGGTAGCTCTCCTAAGTTTTATTAATGTTGAGGTGAGTATAGCACAGCTCTGTGAATTGCAAATACGCGGAGCGATAAATTAAAGTCGCTCTATAATTGCAAGCATTTGAGGCTATCCGGGGGGCTCAAATGCTTGTAAGCTCATATGTAACTATATTCAATCTCGCTTAAATCAGCACTTCAACCAGCAAAATTGAATATTATCAATAAAAACAACCGCATGATGATAAGAACCTGGCGTGACTTTACCTTGGTCCAGGTACTTAATATTATAAAGAAGCGAATTGTTTTTAGCATCATACTTTGGTTTTGATAGCTCAACGATGGCTTGTGTTATTTTATCATGGTCAAAATAAACGAGACTTGCATTAGGGTTCACCTCTTTGAAGCTATTCTTACCTTTCGCCCAATTTTGAGTAAATTCAAGGGTCGTTGTGAACCCAGATAATCGCGAAGGGCGATCTGAAAAATAAGTAGTCTTAGGGTTAACATTTTTGAGTACCAGCTGATAGTCACACGTTTTTTTATCGGCACAAGGTTTAATCGAAGCTTGCTTTGCCGACTGGGTAAATAAATAGCTAGGTTTTGTGGTTTGAGTGTTTGAAGCAAAACTTAAGACAGAGCTGAAAGTAAATATTGAAGCAATAAGTAGGTGTACTTTATTCATAAGACATCCTCCTGAATGAGTTCCGGGTTAATTGTAACATATACCCATCGTACTTCAAGATGCGAACTTCTGACTTCCATTTTTGCACCAGGTAAAGTCTTCTTCGGCGCGCAATAGCTAGCTATTACTTACCTCAGAAGCCTTTACCTGGCACAAAACTGTTTGCCATAAGATTCGTATCTTGAAGTGCGATGGGTATAGCTTTACTGATTGAAAATAAATAATCAGTAAAATTAAAACGCTTAAGTAATTGGTTGTTAAGTGCCCGCAGCAGAAGAAGAAGGAGGAGGAGGTGGGGTGTAATCAGTATCCAGCTCTCCTCTCGTGGGCCCCGCCATTTCTTCCTCGCCATGCTCAAGATCACCTCCCAAAGTTTGATAGGAGTCTTCTCGAGGGAAAAAAGACGAGCATCCGCTTGTAAGTGCTGACCAAGCTTTCCCAGCAACACGTTTAGCTGTCTTTGTTGTAGCAGCCCAGGCTGTTCCGCTTGCTAAAGCGCCAGCAAGTACGCTTCCAGGAAGCCCTGCACCCCAAATGATTTCATAGCCAATACCATTTAATAAAGAATAAATACCCCAACCCCAGGCACCTGTCGCAACAAAAAAAGAGGCAGTTCCACCAGAGGCTAAAATAATAGAGACTCTTTTGAATTCCCCTGCTCGTTTATCCGCGACAAGGGTTTCTCCTTGAGATTCACCAAGCTCCTCTTTGTGGCGCCGCTCTTGGCTAAAGTAAGCTTGATAATCATCAAGGACACCCTTGTGACGATTGGAGTCTGTTTCAAACTTTTCCAAAAAATGTTGTCTTTTTAATTGTGCCTCACCTTGCGATTTTCCTTCAGAAGAAAGGTTTTTGTACAGGGTGTTGAGCAAGCGAAGACTTTCTGCACTATTAAAAAAATGAATGGCAAAAGCATTAATCGCTGTAGATGAAGCTTTGTCCCCAACGAAAATAGAACGAAGTGTTTTAACTAATAATTCTAAGAGATCGCCAGGTAAAATATGGCCGTCATAATATTTAAAAAAAGCATCAATAAGTGCTTTTTCAGCAAAATGTCGATAAAAATCATCTTTTATAGCATCCGGATTAGGCTCACAATTAAAATTTGAATAGGATTGGCTGAATGATTGGGTCACTTGCGCTATTTGAGCGGGGGTTAATGTTGTTAACGCTTCTGCTAATTGTTGTAATAATAGTCTAAATGCATCAATTGAAATAAGAGGTTTCTCATTGCTGTCGCATTCTTGTAGGTAGGGAAGTTGCCTTTCTAAAACAGCAGAAAACTTGCCAACTAAACTTTCCATACAGGATTGAAAACCTGCATCCGTAGTATTGTGCGTAGCTGCTGTAGTAGACTTTAAGAAGCCCCCTCCTTTTCCTGAAAGATAAGCGTTTCCTTCAGTGCTCCATTGGTTCATTTTGCAAATAAATTGAAACAGGCTAACAGCCTCCTTATTGTAATCGAGGTATTGTGAATCTAAATAATCGCACAAATCTTTAAAAGAAAAATTATCGATATGAAGCGTTTCCGCTGTAATTGCCTCATGAGAAGATAGGCGAGAATGAACTCTGCTAAATAATTTATGAATAGAGAGAAGGGGGTGGGAGCGTGTAAAGTGTTCATAGAAACTAAAGCCAAAAGTACTACCATGGAATGCGCCTGCAACGATGAAAGCACTAACATGATTGCCATAGGGAAAGGTATTAAATAAAAACAACAAGAGGTCATGGCGTATGGAATTAAAAACCTCATCAGAATCAGAGAGCTCGCCAAAAGCTTCGAACCTCACGCTACAGCCAGGCATTTTACCGTCGAATATAAGTATATCCTCTTCTTTGATAGCTTGTTTTTTTGAGTTTTTAAATTTCGTTGAGCATTCCGCAAGAGCAGTCTCTAGTGAATTGATTTCTGAACCAAGTGTTCTCATATGCTTTTCAACGGAGAGCTTATAAGACTCTGGAAAGAGCGCTTTGAACCTGCTTTCATTCAGCTTGCCAGCCGGATTAAATACAACGATGACACCTGCGCGGATAAGTGTAAGAAACGCAAAGTCAAAAAGTTTTGCGGCGTTTGGGTGTTTATTGAAGATAGTAGTATTAAAATCTAAAAGAACCAGGGGGTGTTTAGCTTTTGTATCAGGCATAGTTATACTCCATTATTATATGAATGATTTTTTTTAGTATACGCTTTTAGGTTTTGAAATCTATGGACTTAAGAAAAAAAACTGCAGGGTATGCGCTGCGTCATTCCTGCGGAAGCAGGAATCTTTTAAGTTTGAAGAAGATCCCGCATCAAGTGCGGGATGACGAGTAGCTGGTGTGCGGGATAACGATTGAATTCAATTTTTTGATCTCAGTTTTTTCAAAAAAGCCGACACTAAAGGAGGCGAAGACATGATCACCAACGTCACCGACAATAAAATAACATAATGCGCTTTATCATGAATATGCAAATTCGCAGGCGGAAAAAAGCCAACAATAACTGTCAAAATACATGCAATAATCCCCATGCTTCCCACAATAACCATTCCCCAGTTGCCGCCGGGAATTTTGTAAGGTCGTTCTTTTTCTGGATATTTAAACCGAAGATAAATCCCTGCCGCAAACATTAAAATATACATAAACATATAAAGTTGCGATGCCAGTGCATTCAAAAGCCAGTATGATTCATTAACTGTCGGTAAAAACAAAAAGAACAAAGATAAAATGGTGACAACAATCGCTTGTCCAACCAATAAAGCGACAGGTGCGTAGTGTCGATTTTCTTTTGTAAAAATCGTAGGCAAATGATTGTCATGAGCGGCAACAAGCAAACCTTTTGTTGGTGCAATTAACCAATTATTAACACCCCCAAGTCCACCAAAAATTAACAAAACACCAACGACAGGTATTAACCATGTTAAATGATAGGCTTGAAAAAAGGCACTAAACGCTTGCATAATGCCGGCAGTTAAACTTATTTTTGAGTAAGGCAAAACAATCGCAATGGCAAGCGAGCCAAAAATTAAAGTCACAAGGATAAACGTTGCAGATAAAAACAAAGCGCGAGGAAAAGCTTTTCTAGGGTTTTTAACATCACGTGCATGTACGGTTGCAATTTCCATACCGCAAAAACTTAACATAATACCTGTTAACGAAACCCAAACGCTAGCGGAGTGTAAATGCGGCATCATGGTTTCTTTTGAAAAGTTAATTTGCAGATGATGCCCGCCAACAACCCAAATAACCCCGAGGCTAATAATCAAAGTCATCGGTAAAATCAAGCCGCTAATACTACAAAACGTGCTGACCCAGGCAGACATTTTCATGCCATAAAAGTTAACAAACGTAATACCCCAGAAGGTAATCAGAATAACCGCCACCAAAAAGGCCGGCTGCTCAGCAAGATGTGGATTAATTAAATAAGCTAAAGTCGCTGCAATAAACGATAAAATCGTCGGATACCAAATAATATTTTCAACCCACTGAAACCAAATCGCAAGATACCCCGCGTGACTTCCAAATGCGCGCTTCACCCAAACATACACCCCGCCTTGTTCCGGCCAACTCGAAGAAAGTTCAGCAGAAATTAAAGCGCTTGGAATTAAAAAGAAAATGGCTGCAAGCAAGAAAAAGAAAACTAAGCTTGAGCCAAATAATGCGGTTGATGGAAGATTACGAATACTGTCGACAGAGCCGATGGTAATCATTGTTAAAGTGAAGACGCTTAAGACGCGTCGTGATGATGTATTCATAATGTTTCTCTCTCTTGTCATTCCTGCGTAGGCAGGAATCTAATTTCTTTCTAGAAGATCCCTGTTTCCACAGGGGTGACATTGCGTTGTGGCCATTCCTGTTTGTCGGGGACGATTACCGTCATTCCTGCGTAGGCAGGAATCTAAAGCTTTTTTTAATTTTAGGTTTTCGCTTAGATTGAAAAGAGATTGAGAATTGGGTGATTGAAGTGTGCGATGGGGGTGTAATAATGTTCATTATAAATACCTTAAAAAATAAAAGTCAGTCTAAACGTTCCAAATTTGAGTCATAAAGCTAGGTTTGTGTTTCATTGTGTAAGCTCCGTATCATTTAATTGCAAAAACCCCTGAAAGCCAATAAACTTGCACCCTCAAGCGATTTCATATAGTAGTCAACATTTAGGCGGAATGCAACATGGCAAAGAAAAAACGTGGTTTAGGTAAGAATCGATTAGATGTCTTCCTTTCAAATTCTAGTTGGGATGCTGATGAAGAAGTTGAAGTCAAAGAAAAGCCAGCAAAAAAGGTTGCCGTTGCAGAATCTAAGATAGAACCTAAAGTAGAAGAACCTAAGCCTAAACACAAAGCCGGCGAGGCGCTTGTCCAACTACCTTTAAATGTCTTGCAGCGCGGCCAGTACCAGCCACGAAAGCACATGGATGAAGAAGCATTGCTAGAGTTATCTGAGTCGATTAAAACGCAAGGCGTGATTCAACCGATCATCGTTCGTGCTGTCAGTGACACACAATACGAAATCATCGCAGGTGAAAGACGCTGGCGCGCATCACAGCTCGCAGACATTGAAACCATCCCTGCAGTAATAAGAGAAATTTCAGACGAAGCCACAATGGCAATCGCCTTAATCGAGAATATCCAACGCGAAGATTTAAACCCTATAGAAGAAGCGTTAGCTATCCAACGCTTAGTTGATGAATTTGCTTCAACACAACAAGAAGTCGCCGATACGCTTGGTAAATCACGCACAACGATTACTAATTTATTACGCCTATTAACCTTAGATCACGAAGTAAGAGACATGCTAGCCGATGGCAAATTAGACATGGGCCACTCAAAAGTTTTACTAACACTAGAAAGTGAAGAACAAGTCAAAGCCGCAAGAATTATTTCACTTAGAGGTTTAACCGTTCGCGAAACAGAAGACTTAGTCAGACGCATTAAAAGCGGGTTCGGTTTTAATGGCGCAGTGAAAAAAGATAAAATACAGCACCCACTAGTTCAAACACTGGAATCGGATTTTAAATCACGCTTAAACACCAAAGTCAAAATCCAACACAAACCAAGCGGCAAAGGCAAACTACAAATCCAGTACAGCAACCTAGAAGAACTAGAAGCCCTGCTAGACAGAATCCAGTAGGGTGGGTTCGCGAGCATAGCGAGTAATCCCACCATCGGAAGCATCCGAAGAGGCGGGATTTTTTAACGAAGTTCAAGAGCTCGCCCTACGTTTAAGCGCTTTTCAGCATAAATCCCTCCAGTAACTATAAAAACCATAAAGATATTGGTTGAAATTTCTCGTTAATACCGAGATTTGATCACAGGCTTCTCTGTAACAAAAACAAATGCCGCTTAAATTTCAATTGCTTACACTATGTTCATATTCTTATATGTAAGAAAAACACTTGACGCGCATGAAAGATAAATTTATTATTTGACACAGCAGCTTGCTATGGTAAAATTTTAACCATATAAAAGCATTATAACAATAATAAGAGAAAGCTAATGGTTCATACTTTAAGAAAAGTCACGCCTAAAAAGACAAAAATGCCTGTTCGACCTAGGTCAGGTTCTTCTCCTTTAGATGAAAAAACAAGGCCACGCAGCAGCTCTTCTACTCGCGATAAAAAAGCAAGACGACGCAGAAGCTCTTCTAGCTGTTTGCGAGCTGTAAATATCACGCCTAAAGATTTGAAAGGAAGAATTACCATCTTGCCAGAAGAAGAGCTTATTCTTGAGGGTTCGGCTAGAAGGCTGGATTTAAAGGCAGAGGATTTTGACAAAGAAACAGGATCGCCCTACAAAGACTGTCGAACGCCTGGTGGCCGCCGTGTTAGAAAGGTAGCTAGTGAGACGTATAAAGAAAGAAGGTCTTGGCTTTATGGTTATCCAAAGGAAAAGCCTACTCCTAGAAAACGTGACTACAGAATGTTTTATTTGTCTAAAGAAGATTTTCAAGGGTCGTATGAAACTTTCTTCGGGCGCAATGGTCGCTTAGAACCAAAGCTAGAGCTTTATTGTGACCAAGCGATAACTCGAACAGACGAGTATGTCATTACACCGCTCCAAGCTAAGCCAAAGGCTAATAAATCACCTCGTGGGTATAATGCACAAGAAGTTGAGATGAATGAGCTTCGAGCTGATGATTTGGCGAGAATTTTAAATATTCTAAAAACAAAACTTAAGCTTCCATGTTGGGGGCATATGGTTGGAGAAACATTGGCGGGAGAGGGTAAGAACTTAGTTACTCAAGATAACCTTGCGGTTGTTTTATCGCTAGCTAATATGGTTGAAAGCCTGATTACGCGATCTTTAAAAGATGCCATGGAAGAGATGCCCAAAGACTTTTATTGGACAGTTCAGGTCGAGAACCATCATGCTCGGTTGGATGACGGTAGTATCTTGAAGCATGTTCTACATAGACAGGTATATACTTATCGATACTATAACGAAAAGAAAGAATTGCTTGTTGAAAAAACATTTTCCTTTGATCCGCTTGACGCAGAGGATGTTGTTCAAGCCGGTTTCACGTGGAATTATGGCGCGGCTTTTAGGTTGCTTATTGAAGAGTTTCGTCCAAGAAAGAAAAAGAAAGAGGGAGAGGAAGAGGAAGAGGTTAAGTTAGGGCAGCAAAGCATACTTTCGTTTTGTTCCCCTCGAACACCGGCAACTAAAAGAGCCCTATGTTTTTCAGGCGATAGCGGCTCGGACGACTCTGACCTTGGGCAAGGCAAAAAAAGAAGAGGTTCCGGCGGAAAAGAAAGCTCAAGCTCGTCTGATGAAAATGAAAGCTTTCTTAGAGAAATAGACACGCCGCCAACAAGTGTTGAGTCGGCGCCAGAGCTTCCCGAATTTTCTTTGTCAGCTTCTGGAGGCGCCTTCTTTAAAGGTCCGCAAAGGCTTTGGTACCATGAAGACAAAATGCAAAAAGCGTTTGATGCGATTGCTGCATTGAATCCGAATATTGAGTCGTTATGCTATTTGCTTGGTACAGATAGCCCAGATGCTTCAAATATGCTTAAGCATAACTTGGCTGAATACATGAGCAATCGAAATACTAGAGAGTCTTTGGGCAAATCATTGCCGGGTACAACCATTATTCCTTTAAATCTTAATGAAAATCACTGGTGTATGCTTAAACTTAAGCATACCAAAGAAGGCTGTGAGGTTTATTTTCAAGATCCCGTTGGGGCGATTATACCATCAGAAGTTAAAAGGGCACTGCAAGGTGTTTTTGGAGAGGATGTAAAAATAGTCTCTTCAACAGCGCGCTATCAGCCGAAAGGAGATGCTGTTAATTGCGGCGTTTATTCGTGTATGTTTGCGGCTTCTGAGGCGTTATATGGAAGTGGCGACCAAGAAAATGCCTCGTTAGGATTGCGGCAGGGCTCGGTCCCTAATATCGCTGACTGGCGTGAATGTTTTGATGAGTTGAGTGTAGGCAGCACAGATCGTAACTTCCTAGCGTCAGAACTTAAAAGGCTCTTCAAAGCCAGTGGGGCACCTGTGGCTTCAGGCTCGCTAGGCCGCCCAGAAGAGAGGGTGCCGCTTAGCCCACTTCGAGCAAAATAGTAAAAACCATCTTTAAAAAGATGGTTTTTTAAGAATGTTGCCTGGTTTTTCTTCAGCAGAAGGATTCGTCCTCCTCTCTATTCCTATAGCATCCTAAGCAATTATAAATCATCATCATTATCATAATGTAATCAAAATAAATGATCAAAGTATCGGGGGTCAAGTCTTAACTTTAAACTTTAGCCATTCCAAGCCTTAGATCGCAAAATTTCTAAAGTTTAAAGTTAAGACTTGACCCCTAAAACCTTTATCCACAGAAAAGCCCAAGAACTCACCATAAACCGTTGCGTTTACTGGGTTTACTCATTATACTGCTCCGAAATTTTAAGTATTTGAAAATACATGCTAAGAGTAGATGCAGCACCACAAAAAATTGTTCGCAAATTAATCATTTTGCAAGTGATGGTGACATTGATCATTGCCGCAGTTATGTGGATAACGATGGATGGGCAAGCAGCTTATTCAGCAATAATTGCTGGATTGATTTGCACAGTCTCAAACGCCTACTTTGGCTGGAAAGTTTTCAAATACAAGGGAGCAAGAGCCGCGAAAAAATTTGTCGTTGCTTTTTGCATTGGGGAGCTTGCAAAGCTATTCATACAGGCCGCGCTATTTGTATTGGCGGTGCTTTTTTTGAATATTGCAATCATTCCATTTTTAATAAGTTATGTAATTAATTTAATGGTGCTATGGCTTGCACCCTTTATTAATTTTAAGGAATTGAATTAATACAATGTCATCAGCAGCTTACGTAACGCATCACTTAAACCATTTGCAATTGAATGTGCTTAATTGGTCGATCACGACGAATAACACAGGTTTTTGGACGATTGATCTTGATACATTTGGCCTCGCTTTGATTTTGGGTATTGGTTTTCTTTGGTTGTTTCGTTATGTCGCTGTCCGTGCGATTTCAGGAACACCGGGTAAACTTCAAAATTTTGTCGAAATGATTGTTGAGTTTGTTGATAAACTTGTGACAGAAACGTTTCATGGTGACAGTAAATTAGTTGCCCCACTTGCCTTGACGATTTTTGTTTGGGTCTTTTTAATGAATTTTATGGATTTAATTCCTGTCGATTTCTTGCCGTCGATTTTATCGCATTTCGGTATTCATAACTTTAGGTCCGTGCCTACAGCAGATCCAAATATCACTTTCGGATTATCAATTCCTGTATTTGCATTGATCATATACTTTAATTTTAAAGCTAAGGGCGTTGTTGGCGTGGGCAAAGAAATGTTCACGAAGCCTTTTGGTCCTTGGTTATTCCCTATTAATTTTGTATTCAAAATTATCGAGGAATTCGTAAAACCACTTTCATTAGCGCTACGACTGTTTGGTAATTTATTTGCAGGCGAGCTAATTTTTATATTAATCGCGATCATGCCTTTTTGGATCCAATGGGTTCCCGGCGGTATTTGGTCGATTTTCCATATTTTAATTATAGTACTTCAAGCGTTTATCTTCATGATGTTAACCATCGTGTATTTAAGCATGGCGGTTGAAGCACATTAATTAATGTAGGGTGGGTTCTTTTGCGTAAGCAAAAAATCCTACCAATGAATTTTAAAAGTAAACAAACCCGGTGCGTTGAGTGCGCTGGACAAGCTTAGGAGGCACGATGACAACAAGTATAGAACTCGCAAAACTAGCTGCTTTTGCTCATATTACTGGCCCTGCTGCGATTGCAGCTGGACTATTAATTGGCTTAGCATCTTTAGGTACCGCGATTGGTTTTGGTATTTTGGGTGGTAAATTCTTAGAAGGTGTTGCACGTCAACCTGAATTATCTCCAATGTTAATGATGCGTATGTTTTTGATGGCAGGTTTAGTCGATGCTTTCGCTGCGATTTCTATCGTAATGGGGCTTTACTTATTCTTTGCATCGAATCCATTTGTGACTCAAGCAATAAGCGCGGCAACAAAAGTTGCTGGTTCTTCATAAGCCAATAAATAAGAGAGAATATTCGAATGAGTATTAACTTAACGCTTATAGGCCAGATCATCACGTTTTGCGTGTTTATGTGGTTTACAATGAAATATGTTTGGCCGCCGATTACGAAAGCCATGAGTGATAGACAAAAAACTATTGCGGATGGCTTGGAAGCTGCAGAACGCGGCAAACGTGAACTTGAACTTGCTGAACATAAGTCAGTTGAAATTGTACGTGATGCAAAATTAGAAGCGTCTCAAATTATTGAGCATGCTAATAAACGCTCTGTGCAAATTCTTGAAGAAGTGAAAGAGCAAGCAAGACAAGATGCGCAAAACATTGTTAAGCAAGGTCATCACGATGTTGATCAATTAGTTTCAACAGCGAAAGAAAGCTTGCGTGATGATGTTGCTGATCTTGCTGTTGCAGGTGCTGAAAAGATTTTGCAGCAAGAAGTGAATAAAAAATCACACGAACGTTTGTTATCAGATTTGGTGGAAGAGCTTTGATATGAGTTTGATGAAAGTCGCAAGACCTTACGCCCTCGCTGCATTTGAAGTTGCTCACAAAGCAAAAAAGCTTTCCGAGTGGACGGACGAATTGCAAAAAGCAGCGACATTATTTGAAGATAATTCAACGGTTATGGCGATTTTAAATCCTAAGCTTGACGACGATCAGCAATTTGAATTGCTTGATACTTTGTTTGAGCTTAAAGATAAGAAGATTAAAAACTTTTTTCACCTAGTCGTCGTCAATAATCGCATCGAAGCATTGCCATGGATCTACAAAGACTTCATGGAGTTTCGAGCAGCTTATGAAAAGACGTTGGATGCAGATGTTATTTCTGCTTTTCCTTTGTCAAACGAAGAAGAAAAGCAAATAGCAGAAAAACTAGAACAACGGTTGCACCGTAAAATCAACATCGAAAATGAAATCGATGAATCAATTTTAGGTGGTGCAATTATTTATGCGGGAGACCTAGTCATTGATGGCTCAGCTCTTGGACGATTGAAACAACTTGATAAAACCCTGAAAGGTGATCAACTATGAATTTAAACTCATCAGAAGTCAGTGAAATTCTTAAGCAACGCATTGAAGATTTCACTGGAAAAAGCGACGCGCGAACAGAAGGTACCATCGTTAGTGTTAAAGACGGTATTGTTCGTATCTACGGTTTAGAAGCTGCCATGCTTGGGGAAATGATTGAATTTCCAGGCAATCTTTATGGTATGGCATTGAATCTTGAGCGCGATTCAGTCGGCGCGGTTATTTTGGGTGACTATAAAGATTTAAAAGAAGGCGATGTCGTTAAAACAACGGGTCGTATTTTAGAAGTACCCATTGGCCCTGAGTTATTGGGTCGTGTTGTTGACGCTTTAGGGAAACCTATTGATGGTCGCGGCGCAGTTAAAACAGCCCTAACTTCACCGATTGAAAAAATCGCACCAGGCGTTATTGAGCGCCAGTCGGTTGATGAGCCTATTCAAACAGGTTTAAAAGCGATTGATGCGATGGTTCCTGTAGGTCGTGGACAGCGTGAATTAATTATTGGCGATAGACAAACAGGTAAAACAGCGGCCGCGATTGATGCGATCATCAATCAAAAAGGTACCGGTGTTAAATGTATTTATGTTGCTATCGGCCAAAAAGCATCATCGGTTGCAACGGTTGTTCGCAAACTTGAAGAGCATGGCGCAATGGAACACACTATTATTGTTGCTGCGAATGCTGCAGATCCCGCAGCTATGCAATACATCGCACCTTATACAGGTTGTACGATGGGCGAATACTTCCGTGATCGCGGTGAAGATGCTTTAATTATTTATGATGATTTAACCAAACAAGCTTGGGCTTACCGTCAAATTTCATTATTACTTCGTCGTCCTCCGGGCCGTGAAGCTTACCCTGGTGATGTTTTCTATTTGCATGCGCGTTTATTAGAGCGAGCTGCACGTGTGAATGTTGACTATGTTGAGAAGTTTACTGACGGAAAAGTTAAAGGTAAAACAGGCTCATTAACAGCGCTTCCTATTATTGAAACACAAGCCGGTGACGTATCAGCGTTTGTACCGACTAACGTTATTTCAATTACGGATGGCCAGATTTTCTTAGAAACAGATTTGTTTAATGCAGGTTTTCGTCCAGCGATTAATACAGGTTTATCTGTATCTCGTGTGGGTGGTGCTGCGCAGACTAAAATCATTAAAAAACTTGCGGGCGGTATTCGTATTGCACAAGCACAATATCGCGAGCTAGCGGCTTTCGCACAATTTGCATCTGATTTAGATGATGTGACGCGAAAACAATTAGAGCGTGGTACGCGAGTCACAGAAATCATGAAACAAAAACAATACGCGCCACTTACCGTTGCAGAAATGGCGGTTTCAATGTACGCGGTTGATAAAGGTTTTATGGATGAAGTGCCTGTTGAAAAAATCACAAGCGTTGAATCAGAATTACATTCTTATTTTAATGCCAATGAAAAAGAGCTTATGAAGAAAATCAATGAAACCGGTGGTTTTGATGATGGCATCAGCAATGGCTTAAAAGATGGTATTAAAGCTTGTATGAAAACATTAACTTGGTAATAAAGATTGGTGGGATTTTTTGCTGTGTAGGGTGAGCTCTCGAACGCAGTGAGAAATCCCACCAGAATTGGCGAAACATTAGATCAATTGCTTGATCATAACTAACGGAGGCCATTGTGCCATCGGCTAAAGAGATTAAAACAAAGATCGGTAGCGTTAAGAATACGCAAAAGATTACGCGCGCGATGGAAATGGTTGCGGCGAGTAAATTGCGTAAAGCGAAAGATCGCATGGAGCGCTCGAAACCTTATGCGAGTAAAATTCGTGACGTGATTCACCATTTAGCATCAGCAAGCACCGAATATAAACACCCTTTCTTGGATGTTCGCCCTATTAAAAATGTTGGGAATATTATTGTATCAACTGATCGCGGTCTTTGTGGTGGTTTAAACGGTAATTTATTTAAACGCGCTATTGTAGACATGCGAGAGCTTGATAAAGAAGAAAAAGGCGTAGATTTATGCTTAATCGGACATCGTGCTGAAAGCTTTTTTCGTCATACCGGCGGTAAAGTTGTTGCAGAAGCAAGTCATTTAGGCGACAAGCCAACAGTAGAAGATTTAATTGGTATTGTTAAAGTCATGTTAGATGAATATATCGAAGGCAAAATTGATGCGCTTTATATTTATTATAATGAGTTCGTCAATACAATGACTCAAAAACCGAAAAAAATTCAACTTTTGCCAGTCGTTCCAGATAAAGAACACTTAAAAGAAGCGAAAAAACAGCACTGGGATTATATCTATGAACCCGACGCTAAATATTTATTAAACCGTTTATTAAAAAGTTATATTGAATCGCAAGTTTATCAAGGCGTGATTGAAAACCTTGCCTGCCAGCAAGCAGCAACGATGATCGCAATGAAGAGTGCAACGGATAATGCAGAAGATATTATCGATGATTTAAATCTAGCCTATAACAAAGCACGACAAGCAGCGATTACACGAGAAATTTCAGAAATTATATCAGGAGCGGATGCTGTAAGTGATTCGTAAACTGACTTTTAAATAAAGAACGTAGGGTGGATTCTAAAAACCCCACCAACACTAGAAACAGAGGTAAAAACACAATGAGCGAACAACTAGGAAAAATTGTAGAAATCATCGGCGCAGTCGTAGACGTTGAATATCCAAGAGATGCAGTGCCAAAAATTTATGATGCACTTGTCGTTGAAGAAAGAGATTTAGTCTTAGAAGTTCAACAAGAAATCGGTGATGGCGTTGTACGTACAATTGCGATGGGCTCAACGGATGGCCTTTCTCGTGGATTAATGGCAAGAAATACAAATAAAGCAATTACAGTGCCTGTCGGTGAAAAAACACTTGGCCGCATTATGAATGTTTTAGGCCAGCCGATTGATGAAAAAGGCCCGATTGACGCTAAAGTTGAGCGTCCTATTCACGCAGAGCCACCAAAATTTGATGAAATTGCAGCAACAACCGAGCTTTTAGAAACCGGTATTAAAGTTATCGATCTTCTCATTCCTTTTGCAAAAGGCGGTAAAGTCGGTTTATTCGGGGGTGCCGGTGTAGGTAAAACTGTCAATATGATGGAGTTAATTCGTAACATCGCAGCTGAGCACAGTGGTTACTCTGTCTTTGCTGGTGTGGGTGAGCGTACTCGTGAAGGTAATGACTTCTATCATGAAATGAAAGAATCCAACGTACTTGATAAAGTATCATTGGTTTACGGACAAATGAATGAACCTCCAGGTAACCGTTTACGTGTTGGCTTAACAGGTTTAACCATGGCAGAAGAATTCCGTGACGAAGGTCGTGACGTTCTTTTATTTGTTGATAATATTTATCGTTACACATTAGCAGGAACAGAAGTTTCAGCTTTATTAGGTCGTATGCCATCAGCAGTAGGTTACCAACCAACACTTGCTTCTGAAATGGGCGCATTACAAGAGCGTATTACTTCAACGAAAAAAGGTTCTATTACGTCGGTTCAAGCGGTTTATGTTCCTGCGGATGATTTAACAGATCCATCACCTGCAACAACATTTGCGCATTTAGATGCAACCGTTGTATTGTCGAGGCAAATTGCAGAGCTTGGTATTTATCCTGCCGTTGATCCACTTGATTCAACTAGCCGTCAATTAGATCCATTAGTTGTCGGTCAAGAGCATTATGATATTGCACGTAATGTTCAAAAAGTTTTACAACGTTATAAAGAGTTAAAAGATATTATTGCGATTCTTGGTATGGATGAATTATCAGAAGAAGATAAGTTAATGGTTATGCGCGCAAGAAAAATTCAACGTTTCTTCTCGCAGCCTTTCTTCGTCGCAGAAATTTTCACAGGTGCACCAGGTAAATACGTTCCATTAAAAGAAACACTTCGCGGCTTTAAAGGCATTATAGAAGGTGAATACGATCACCTACCAGAACAAGCATTCTACATGGTAGGCAGCATAGACGAAGCCGTAGAAAAAGCAAAATCGTTCTAACTAAAATAACGACTCATGGCCGAGATCATGAGTAGGGTGGGTTCTTTTTGCAAAGCAAAAAAATCCCACCAAACCAGACAAGAATTGAGGAGCAATCCATGGCCGAAACCATGCATCTAGACATAGTAAGCGCAGAGAAATCCATTTTCTCCGGCATTATTGAACACGTCATCGTAAGCGGACAAGAAGGCGAACTAGGCATTTACCCAGGCCACACAGCCCTATTAACAGGTGTACGCCCAGGCGAAATCATGGCAACACTCCAAGAAGGCAAAGTAGAAATTTTTTATATCTCAGGCGGTATCCTAGAAGTTCAGCCAACAATCGTCACTGTCTTAGCCGACACAATATTACGTGCTGATGACATTGATGAAGCCGCAGCACTAGAAGCTCAAGAGCGTGCTAAAAAATTACTTGCTGACAAGGCATCAGAAAAAGTCGATTACCAAAAAGCAATACTACAACTCGAACAAGCCGAAGCACAAATCCGCGCAATCAAAAATCTTCAAAAATTGGGCCGTAAAAATTAAAGAAGTAGGCTGGGTTCGCGAGCTACGCTAAGTTATCCCACCATTCTGAGCGTCCTAAAAGAAAATATCATAACAACGCTGCCTTTTGACTTTAAAGCCTTTTCAATTTTACTGTTCTGCTCTTTCTGTTAAAATTCTAATCATTAATAATGATAAAAGAAGAATCCTTGCTATGAGAAGCACTCAAGAAAAAAAAGCACAACTTCGAAGACGCCTAAATCAAGCCAGTGGAAATCTTAAGGCGGTATTAGGCTCTCAAGGTGATCCTAACGTTGCTACTGACCAACGCCTCAGGTCATCAAGCTCATTCACTATTGAAGAGTTACCCTTCTTACTGCATGCAATGCCACACTTGCCTTCTGAAACGACTCACTTTGTTTGCTCCGCCATGCTTGGCATGGAGTTATTTTCAGGTGATCTTTTAGTGAAAACGCTCAATGAAATTAAAGAGAGCCCAGAGTCCCGACATTATATTTTGTATACCTGTTTACCTTTTCTTGAATCAACAACTTTTTTAACTTCGCTTATACCGTCACACAAAAATGCTATTTACTTGGAAAAAGATCCTGAAGATGAGGAATTTCGCGTTTTTATTTTTGATCCTGGTTGCCAGGTTAACTTTGTTGCCATGCTGCTTAGAGAAATAAAATCCATTTTACCTGTTAAGCAGTTTTTTGTTTTTGATGATTATTTGCAAAAAAGTAATTATGGTTGTGAGCTTTTTGCCTTAAGGGCTTTAGATTTTTTTGCTTCACAAAAGGAGGATTTTTTAAGCTCCTTATCTATACCTGTTTCTCAACCTTACCAGCCTCCGCGAAATGCTCTGCCAACCATGGAGCAAGTAATTAAAGCTATAACGAGTGGTAATAATGACATTATTCCAGTTATGTTGGGCTTTGAGTGTTCTCACAAGCTTTCTCTAAATAGAAGAAGAAACGCAAATAATCTTATGAGTGCATATCGGCTAACAACTTTTCTTTCGTTAGGAAAGGGGAATATTCCTGGAGAGCTTGGTCCTATGATGGCAGATGCACAGTTTAAGGATGGGGAGATTGAAAAGCTTCCAGTAAGCTTATCAAAGGCGAATTGCACTATTTTTTCCTCAGGCGGGGTGAGGCGGGAAGCAGATCTTAAATTGGTAATGAAAGAAGGCATACTCGAAAAGTCTACGCTTAATTTTAATTATGTGAGGAGTATGCTTGATATTTTACATAATTTAGATCGCAAGCTTGTTAGTATGCCTAATGAAAAATTTGAAAAAATTAGAGAGTCAGTGCCTAGTCATTACGGTTTAAAGGTCAAAATCCCACTTTGTCTTTTGGCGTACTGTTGCGCGCTATTGTTTCTTGTGATGATGAGGCGAGCCGTAATAGCTGTTTCAGACTTTAATCCGGGGCCGTCTTTATAAGCTGGCGTAGTCATAACAGTTTTGCTTCTTTGCCTTTTTGAGATAGCCGCTAAAAAAGCAAAACTGTTACGCTGTTTTTTTGCGACATGGTTGAATGCGTTTTAATCATCGCCCGGTCGTCATACGGGAGCGCAGCTCTGGAGACACGTTCTCTTGTTTGCTTCTTGCCCTTTGCCACCGTGATTCGATTTGCACATATCTTTGCACGCTTTGCCAGCCAACCCTGCATATAACGTTCCGGATGGAGGTGCGCCAGCACCTGTGCCAGCAAAAAATAAAAGACTACTAACTGAGATTAAAGCAATTAAATATTTCATAACAGGCCTCTTTTTGTCGCTCCTTTGGATCAATAATAGCTCAACTTCTGATAATTGCTTTAAAATATTGCCTTTTTTATAACGCCGTCTAAAGCCCATTGTCGAAAGCGATACCAGTATCTACGACAAGTCGCAGCTAGGTTGCCTTGTTCTTTCCATCGTATTAGGTAAGCCAAGGCCAGGCCAGGCACCAAATTAGGCCTTAAAGCCTACGAAACCAGAGCAAAACCATAGAATTAAAACAATAACCAAGTAACAACCAAAAGTGCTGAAGAACATGCGGGCCAGAAAAGCAATTTGGGAATGAGATTGTTCTTATAATCAATTATCGGGAATTTACCTTTTGAAAGGTAAAGAAGCGAGTTCAAAGACACTAAAAGAATCATACTTTCGACAATCAAATAACAATATTCAACATAAGAAATTGAGCCGGCGGTGGTTCTATCACGAATGCTTACATGTGCCAGCGTGAGAATCAGTAAAAGTGAAGTATAAAAAGTAAGTCGAGAAAATATGGCGCCCTTCTTATTTGAGTGTGGGGTAACCAAACCAATAAATATCAGTATGAGAATAACAAGCAGCGGAGCAAAGTAGCGCATTATAGGCCCTATTAACTTTCTCTTCAGCTCAATAACATAAGCAAGCACGGGCCGTTGGTAGTCCGTTTTTGATAAATCTAAGCCGAAACTAGTTGCGACTGGAGATAACTCAAAAGCAAAATAACTTTTGATAAATTCCCAGCGTTTCAAGCCCGTCTTTTTATTAATGCCCGGCAAATCGTATGGCTTAATGAGAGGGTAGCTAGAGAAATCCGGAATAAGAATAGGCGCATTCTTTTCTGGCTTTGGCCAAACTTCAATAACAATACTTCGTCTAACAAAGGGATAGCGATCGCTACCAAAGTCCTGCCTAAAACTTGCTACAAAATGCCACCCACTAACTTCTGTACCATCAGTTAAGTTATTAATATTAAAGTTATAATTTTTGCGCAACACAGCTGCTTGCTGCGGGAAAAAGAAACCTTTTTGATTCTCTTTAAATTGACCTGCTGGATATTTAGTCCATAGCCAACCCGCAAGTTTAACATGATGAATGTCTGTAAATTCAATATCATTAATGAAAAGACCTGATTTTAATAAACGATATTTTTGTGGGGATTTTGTATAACCTGGTAAATGAGAATTTAAAAAACTCGTTAACTCTGTTGGATTAATAATAGGAACAAGATGATGTTTTTCCGGCGCTTGGAAAAAATTTATTTTTAAAAAGATAATAAGTATGCACGAGAGCGTAAACAAAGCTGAAAAAAACCATAAGCCTCCTTTGTTGTCATAGCGTTTCCTTAAGAGAAAAATGATCAACAACATTAAAAAAACTAAAAAACTAACGGTAGTATTAATAATTGCTGCGTCAATTTTTCGATTCACGCTATAACCAAGGATCTGTTCTTTAGCAAACACTGTCATTATATACCAGGGTGAATGCTTCAGTTTTTTCATAAAAACATAGTAAAGACCATTACTGCTTGTATAAAAAACATAGGGAGAGGTTGAAAGCTTATTAACAAGCTTTGTAAATTGATTTTTATTAATCATCCTTGATAGGCTGGCTATCGTTTTGCCTTGCGAGCCAAAAACGGGATGCGCAACTATAAGACCATTTTTTTCAACAATCATGCCGTAAGCCGTTTTATATTCAGGAACATTCTTCAAAATATTACGCAAATCATCCACTGAGTAATTTGTAAAAACAATGCCTGCTGGTTTTGAGGCCGCTGCAGTTTTACCGACATGATAAAAAGGAACGGCATATTCTGCTAGATAAGTTTTGCTTATGATACCATGAGCCGGCTTATTCCACATGGCACCTTGGTGCATCGGATTTAAAAACCAGTTGCTTGAATTATCAGCTGCCTTTTTATTTGTGTAATCATAACTTTTTTCAACTTGTTTATAGATAAACTCCCCGGGGGTTTTTTCAAACACATATGGGGCATAGAGTTTTAGGTTGGATTTATATTGGTAGGGAGCGAAAGCAACACCAAAACCAAAAATGTCTGGATTCTCTTTTGTTTTTTTCAATAAGTAAGGTCGAATATTTTGATAAGAAATTTTTCCGGAGCTTAGTTTATTTGAAAGTGTAGTAGCAAGCCTCTCAACCGCAGCTAATTTTTTATTAACGGTATGGTCGAGTGTATATGAATATTGTTTAATGACCTTTAGCGTGCTCGCCTTTCTTTTTTCAATTTTGTTATAAAGTCCGATCGCATTGAATACAAACAGAGCGAAAGCAATTAATGCCAAAAAGGCAACAAAGGTAAAGAAATATCTATTGATTCGGTGTTTAACTTCCATGTGCTTTCAATGAGTTAGTATGCCCTAAGGAGCAATAAATATAACATATTACTTTGTTTAATCAAATCTCATGCCGCACCCCGCCTGAGCTTTTCAATCTTACGATAGTTCAGCGCATAAGTAATATACTAACGAACAGTCTTAAACCTTGAAGTATGATGGGTATGCGCACTGAATTTGCGGCATAACCGTATTTGACCTTTCTTTGCGTTTCAAATAGCATTGACAGCAGATTTATCTAAAGGACGCACTTATTAACTAAAGGAATAGTATGATCTCCCTTAAATTAAAACACATCTCATTGTTCTTTGCTGCTATCGCTATTGCTCTTCTTGCCGGCTGTTCCTCGATTGGGCCAAGACTTCTACCAGCTAATCAATATAGCTACAATGAAGCACTATCGCAAAGTATGAACCAAGAAATGCTCTTAAATCTTGTCAGAATGAAATACGAGGACTCGCCCTACTTTTTAGATGTAACAACCATTTCTTCGAGCATGAGGCTCGATACAAGTTTAGCTGGCACGGCATCTATGGGCAAAACTTATCACAATACCGGCCTCGTTACCCGCACTTTGGGCGCAAGCATTGATCCTAGCGTTGCTTATTCTGACAACCCTACAGTTATCTATGCGCCCGTTACAGGTGAAAAATTAACACGTCAATTCTTAATTCCTTTAGATGTAATCGATATTGGTATACTAATCCGCTCAGATTGGAGTATTGCAAGAATTTTAAGAGTCTGCGCTCAAGAGCTTGGCAATTATGAAAATGCGCCTGGTGCAACACGTCCTGGTGTTAGTGAAGCACCTAAGCATTACAAAAACTTCATCTATCTTGCTCATGCGATACGCGCTTATCAAAAGCAAGATTTGTTAATCGAAAAATTTGGCCATTACAAAGGTAAGCGTCTCTATATTGATTTACTCATTAAGCCAGGACTGTCAGCAAAATTGGCGCATATGTTACGATTACCTGTTGGATCGCATCACATTCGCTTATTGCCAACCAACAATTTTTCGACACCACCTGGATTTGTTCGCATCAAATTTAGATCACTCATGGGTGTCATGTACTATCTCTCAAAAGGCATTACCGCACCGCCACAAGATTATAAAAGCGGGGTTTTACAAACCGTTCGAGATAGCAAAGGACGTATATTTAACTGGCACTCCGTTCTGCGTGGCATGATGCATATTTCCTCCTCTCTCAGCAAACCTCCTTTCGCTGCCGTCTCTATCAACTATCGTAACCGTTGGTTTTTTATTGCCGACAACGATAGCAATTCTAAAGAAACGTTGGTGTTACTTGGACAAATCATGTCTTTGCAAGCCAAAAGACAACCTAATAAAGGGCCTGGTGTGAATATTAATGTGTAAATTCCATCCAGTCAGAATCTTTAATAGCTTCAATGCCAAGCTGTAGAAGAAAGACACAAAGGTACAGTTTGGCATTGTTTGTTCTCAAGAAGCCTACTTGCGGGCGACTTTGTAAAGCATCGATCTAGGCATCAACTCCCAAACATACAGCCCGCTCGGTTCCACATGATTAGGATGCACTCGATCTGCAATCTTGTTGGCATTCAGCAAGACAATCAGCTGGGATAGTACATCCGCCGGGCCCCGATGATGCTCTGCACACCGTCGCGCAGCCTAAACATCATTTGCATTGTGCCGGCTTGCGCCCGACCGCGAAATTCGCGCTATCGCATACTGCTGATTTAGCCTGGTCTTTGGCATTGTCGAGGTTGTTTGCAAATGTAGCAGTGCTCGCAAAAAATAAAAGACTGCTAACTGAGATTAAAGCAATTAAATATTTCATAACCGATATCCTTTGTTGATCCAGCCTGGATAATAATAGACCATGTTGGAGTATTTGCCATAATAGATCATTTTTTTGCACAAAGAAGAGTAAATCGATACTAAAGTAAAAGACGCATTACAAAAGAACTATTGTCGGAAAAAACGATTATAATCCATC
>Ga0233431_1001119_pt1 | contig 48920 bp, 51 predicted proteins | sample SI_118_April2016_FD_179867 | JGI IMG/M metagenome (GOLD analysis project Ga0233431, IMG submission 179867) | Seawater microbial communities from Saanich Inlet, British Columbia, Canada - SI_118_April2016_200_MG | ecosystem: Environmental > Aquatic > Marine > Inlet | place: Canada: British...
TGCAACACCGACAAAATGAACCCGCGAGCCCTTCTCCATCAAGGACGCACCTCCCCCATCAATGATTGAATCTCACCAAGAATAGCTTCATCCGCACTTCGTTGTCCTAGACGCTTGGCGTTTCCTTCCAGGCGCTTGAGCCCCAACTCATCATCCATCTGACCCAGAATGGCGCCGACCAAGCCATGGCTCACGATGACCTCATCATCTGCTACTGTGCAGGCACGTTGCTCCTCCATGGCCTCAGCGTTTTTTCGCTGATGGTCATCGGCTGCTTCCTTCCACGGGACAAGAATCGAGGCTTTGCCACACGATGTAATCTCCGCCAGCGACGTCGCCCCAGCACGGCAGACGACTAGATCGGCAATAGCAAAGGCTGCACCCATCTGATGCACATAGCCTTTCACGACAATATTGGTAATGCCCGTCGAATCAAGTTCGTAGCGCATGGCTGCTTCAGTTTCCGCATCACCTGTGATGAGAAGGATCTGAAGATCGCTGTTTCCAGCAATGGCGTCTTTGCCAAACAAGACCTGCTCTGTAATCTCCTCAGAACCTTTGGATCCACCAAAAACAAGGATTGTGCGTCGTTCTGGGTCGAGACCAAAGTATCGATACACCGAGGGTGAACGCTTGACATGAAGGAACTCTTCACGAATTGGATTCCCTGTGATCACTGTTTTGCGTGCATGAGGGAAAGAGCGTTCAGACTGGGGGAATGACAGCATGACGAGGTCGACGAAGCGCGATAGCCATCGATTGGCCAATCCTCCAATGATATTCTGCTCGTGAATGGCCGTTCGCACTGGCAAGAATCGTCCCAACAGAGCGCCGAGCAACAAGGGCCCGAACGATGAGTACCCACCCACGCCAATCACCAGTTGCGGTCTATAGCGTGCGAACAAGAAGATCGTCTGTAGAAATCCAAACAGCAATTGCATTAATCCTGATATGTTCTTCAGTCGATTCCGGCGATTCACGCCTTTGGCGAGAATGGGATGAAAGGAAATCCAGTCATAGCCTGGAAGCACGCGTGCTTCAACACCCGTCTTGGTTCCAATGTAGGTGAAACGAGCTTGCGGGTATTGCTTTCGAAGGCCTTCACACATTGCGAGAGCTGGATAGAAATGCCCGCCAGTTCCTCCACCTGCAACGAGAATCCTCATGCTTGTCCTCCCTGTTTCGATACATTGAGAAGAACACCCACCAAAGCGAGGGTAATAATGAGAGAAGACCCGCCATTGCTGAAGAACGGGAAGGTCAATCCAGTAACAGGAAGAAGGCCAATGACAACGCCAAGATTGACCAGCGTCTGAAAACCCAAGGCGAACCCGATGCCCATTGCTAACAACTGTCCAAGACGATCGGCTGCGACCTCTGCAATTCTAAACGCCCGCCAAACCAGCAATCCTATCAGTGTCGCGACGGCGATCACTCCAATGAAACCCAATTCCTCGGCAAGTACGGACATGATGAAGTCGTTGTGGGATTGCGGCAGATAGAACAGCTTTGCATGTGAAGCGCCAAGTCCACGCCCCAGAATGCCGCCTGAGCCTACGGCCGTGAGCGATTGAATCGTCTGATATCCTGTCGATTGGCTGTAGGCTTCAGGATTCAGAAACGACAGCAATCGCGCGAATCGATAGGGTGCAAATCGTATGGCCACGAAGACCAGAGGAATACTAGCTGCCGCTACAGATAGAAGATGCAGCATGCGTGCGCCAGCAAAGAACAACAGCGCCATAATCACTGCACCGAACACAAGAATCATGCCCAAGTCCGGCTGCATGATGACGATGGCCGCCAACAGCCCAAGCAAGATGAGATAGGGCAATACGCCCTCAGAAAAAGTCCTAATCTTGTTACCTTTTCGACTGAGAGAATGCGCCATGAACAGAATGAGTGAGAATTTGACGACCTCAGTAGGTTGGAAAGTGAACGGGCCCAACGGAAGCCAGCGGCCATCCGAAAGCCCAATCGGAAGAATGGTTAGCACAGTTAGCAGGATGCCCCCGACCAGCAACACATCATTGAGCAAAACGAGATTGTGGTAATCCCACGACTCCAGAACGATCAATGCAACGATCCCCACACTCGCAGCGATCAGCTGACGAATAAGCATAGAGGTATCGGAACCGTAGTGTCGCAGGGAAAAAGGACTGCTTGCGCTGTAGAGCATGATCACTCCTGAAAACAGAAGCAGCGCAGTCACAAGAACAGCACGTCGATCGACCAATCCGCCCACGCTAGGTCCCCCTCCCGCGCAATATCGTGCTTTGAATAGCTCAACTATAGGGGTACGTCATCTGTCCGAAAGAGGAAAGGAAAGAGGACCTTTGGGGATTGAAGATCGGTCCGCCCGACTGCAGACAGCTGTCCGCTACTGAGGCGATCTACGTCCTTGGTAAGATGCTTGTGAAGCCTGGTTTCGATTTGATCAGGTCTGCAAACGCCTGGCCGCGTTCAACATAGTCCGAGAACGCGTCGAAACTGGAGCAGGCTGGCGACAACAGCAGAACATCGCTTGCTTGAGCTGCACAAAGTCCAGAATTGATGGCCTCCTCCATGGATGCAACGACGGAAACTGTGACTCCAGGAGAAGATCGCTGAGCAAAAACCCCATCCAGTTCCTCTGCAGCTTCCCCAAACAGGATGACCTCTCTCAGGTCTGCTTCAGCACACGCTGAAACGAGAGCCTCGTAACCTGCGCCCTTGGAGCGTCCGCCTAGTAACAGGACGATAGACCCCGTAACCGACTGCAAGGCAGCTATGGTCGATCCAACGTTCGTCGATTTGGAGTCATTGATGATGCGCACGCCATCAACATAGCCCAGGGACTCCATGCGGTGTGGCAATCGAAACGCTGAACAGACTTCGCCCATTGGAACCCTCACGATGTCGAATCCAGGAATGAGCGCCTGGCAGGCCGCGAACGCTGCTCTTAGATTGAATTGCTCGTGCGGTAGCAAACCTTCCGTACCTGCTGGTAGTTCGCGAAAAATGTCATCGCAGAACACTCGACGACCTTGCCCTTGATCAAACAGCGATGCCAGCGCCCGAGGAAGAATAGCGACATCATCAGGCTTCTGGCTCGCAAACACCTTGCTCTTGGCGTTGGCATAGGCGCTCAAGGTTCTGTGGCGATGCAGATGATCTGGGGAGAATGTCAGCAGCAGGCCAACATTCGGGCGAAAGTCGCGGCTTTGCTCCAATTGATAGCTGCTCATTTCTAGAACCAGCGTGTCGAGAGCAGTGACCTCATCAACAAGGCTGATCAGCGGGATGCCGATATTCCCGGCAACCCTAGCTCGACATCCCTGGGTGTTTAGGATCTTCGCAATGACCTCGACAGTCGAACTCTTGCCGTTGGTTCCTGTCACCGCGATGATGGGGCACTCCCCGATGAAACTCAGCGCAAAGTCAGTTTCAGAGATCACATCCAGGCCTTGCTCTCTCGCACAAGCAAGAAGCGGAAGACCCGCAGGGACCCCAGGACTGAGGACAATCGTGTCTACCTGCGACAAGAAGTTCTCCGTGTGCCCGGATTGCTCAAAAGCGATGTCCTTCTCTCCTAACCAGGCCTGTTGCTGTTGAGAGAGTTTGCCGGATTCGCTGACCACGATGGGCAGTCCATGCTTGATTGCGAATTCGCACACAGCTCTTCCAGTGATTCCGAACCCCAGCATGAGGAGGCGGCGTGCAGGCGGGCGATCTTGCGAAGCAATCATGGTGAGAGCTCCGCGATCCGCAATTCAAGAATTCGATCCAGTGGGTCATCTCTCAAGCGAAGATCGGCTGCCGTTGCATCTGCCAATGCCTTCCGAGGGATGAGACCCACAATCTCGGATTCCAGAACCGTAACACCCAAGCGTTTGGCTTCGTGTTCGACAGCATGAAAGGCATATGGCAAAGACGTCGCTGCCTTATCAGCCTCGTGCTGGGGCACCCGGACCAGATTCATCGATACTTGCGTTAGTCCTCGAGAGTCAAGAGGAAGTCCGAGGGCTTTAACCCCGGGCAAGCCACCATTGGCCTCGCGAAGCGTTGAGGCAATAGCTCTCGCAATCGACACATCGCTCGTACTAAGGACAACATTGTAGGCAACGAGGAAGGGTCTGGCTCCTATTGCAACGGCCCCTGCTGTCGGATGGGGTTGTCGAGGTCCGAAGTCGGGGGCGTGCTTCTCCAATTTCTGTGTTAGCGTTTGGAGTCCACCTCGACGGATCCATGGCAATGAAGCCCGTTGTTTTGACTGTGCTGCTGCGCCATAAAGGAGCACGGGGAGCTGGAATCGCTCGCCGAGGATTCGGCCAACGCGTTGCGCCACGTCCACGCAGGCGGACATTGGCGTAGTCCCGAGAGGAATGAAGGGAATGACATCAATGGATCCGATCCGAGGATGGACGCCATGATGTCTCGTTAAATCAATAAGGGCTGTTGCGCTTTGTGCTAGCGCAACAGCCCCATCAACAACTTGATCACAATCGCCGACTATTGTATAGACGGATCGATGGTGATCCGGGTCGGAATGAACGTCAAGCAGATGGCACCCAGTGCCCGTGATCCCATTCGCAATCTGTGCGATGATTGCGGGATTGCGTCCTTCGCTCACATTGGGTACGCACTCGATCAATCCGGCCCCTCAAAATCCTAATTAGCCAGGCACGACCATCGAAACAATGGCCGAAGCCGCCAATTCGCCATCTACTGTTGCCTCGACCGTCGCCTGTAGCAGCTCCCTTTTCCTACGCGAGATCCGCGCTTCCATGCGAAGCTGATCACCAGGAACCACCTTGCGACGAAACTTGGCCTTGTCAATGCCGACAAGATATCCAACGGAAGGTGTGTCCTTCCCGCCATCCAGGACAAGAAAAGCCGCAGTCTGAGTCATGGCTTCGAGAATGAGGACTCCCGGCATGACCGCCTCCATCGGAGGCGGGAAATGGCCCTGGAAGAACGGCTCGTTGACTGTTACGTTCTTCAAGCCAACAACCATCTCCTCATTCTGCTCGACGATCCGATCGACGAGAAGAAACGGATACCGATGGGGCAAACGTTTTCGGATAGCTTCAATGTCGTACATGGCTAATCCTGCTCCTACAATAATAGCCCGCGGTTACGCGTAATCGTCGATTACAGGTAACCGGCAATCTCTGCTTTGACCGTTTCGGTGATGTCATCGACAGTCAGGTCATTGCGATACATGATGACGTCTTTCTTTCGGATCACCAGATCATAGCCCTGTTCGCGAGCGACCTTGTCGGTTGCCTGTACAAGTTTCTGCGTGGCTGCCGATGTCACGTAGCCGTCGAACTGCTCAAACATTGCCGAAAGTGTTGCGTGCCGATTACTGAATTCCGTGGAATCAATGGCCCCAACGCTAATCGTAGATACGAGATTGTTGATCTCGTCGAGGAGCGGCTGGGCTTCTTCGCGCAGTGTAATGAGGGCGCTACGGAGATCAGAGAAGTCATCCGAGGCGATCATTCGGTCAAGCGTACCTGCCGCGGTTGTCATCCTCGCATCAAGAAGTTCAGCATTGAGCACGAAGTAGCGCCGCTGAGATTCCTCTGATGAGATGATTCCCTGATTGTATTCGTTCTGCAATTGGGTAATTTCGTTGGTCTTGTCAGTAATGCGTTGCCGCAAGTCACCCACAGCAAGTACAAAGACCGTGAACGCCTGTTCAGCATCCATGTAGGCGATCTTCAATGATTGAGATGGACCAGCTTGTTTGAGCTGGGTAATGTCAGCTCGAATGGCGTCCAGGTCCGCGCTCGAAGCGCCCCCATCACCCGCGGGGAGCACAAACTGCAAGACCAGGGCACCAATCGCCAAGATTAGTGCTAACCCAGCTACCACCAAAGTATTTCTAGACATGTATTCTCCTCCTTATCCGTCACCGTTCTCGGTGATTATAGAGTCCTTGGTTCAACTAGCCAGCCTAGAACATCTGGCCGAATCCGAAATCGAAGATAGGAACCCAAGTGAAGTCATCACTCAGCGCCCACACGAAATCGAGACGAACAACGATTCCCGCAGCATTAATCCCCAGCTCGAACCCTGCTGTCGACAGCAGGTCCTCGAGTCGAACGGATTTCAGATCAAACCCAGCATCCAAGAACGTTGTCGCGTAAAGCCCTTCCACCAGCTCAAGCCGGTATTCAAGATTCGCGAAAACGTACTGCCGCGAAGGCTCGCCGTCGAGCCCACGGATTGATGTGGATCCTCCAAGTTCTGTCAAACGCGACGCTGGAACCTCGGCATCACCCCAACCCGCCTTAATTCGAATCGCAATGGCTTGATCGATATCCACGGATACGAGAGACATCGATGTCGGGACGAAGTGCGTCCAAGTGAAATCGAATTTGGTGTATTCAAGTCCAGCGCTGAATCCGCCCGCCTTCTCCAAGCTCAGCCGATGTCGATTCCCGCTTGTCGGGAAGAATGGAGCGTTGGTGTCGTTGTAGACCAAGGTCAGGTTAATGACGTCTGCAGGAGTCCAGAAAGCTTCACCACTCACACGCTCCTCTTCATGTCGGAAACTAATACCAGCATTCGAGTATGAGGCGATTGGATAGCTAAACGAGACTTCTCCGCCCAACGTCGTCGTAACACTGGTGACCTCATCCTCCGTTGATTCAGCAGATGTCTGGTAGAAGTCCAGGCCCACACGCGAGAAGCCTGGGAAATAGGCAACTGTGCTGTAGCCCAAGTTCCATGTGCTTGGATTGGTATTGTCCGTACCCGCCAATCCGTGGTTGTAGCTGAGCTCCAAATCCTGTCCCGTTCCGAAGATGTTCTTCTCATTCAGGGTCAATTCACCAAACAGCTCGCCTGTCGAAGGATCGATGGCCATCGAGCCCCCGAACCCACCCAAGTCTGTCTTCTCTGTCACAGTAATCGTGACCTCGACACCCTCCTCGCCCCATTCAGGAACGATGCTTACGGACGAGAAATAGCCAAGAGACATAAGCTTCTGGTAGGTAACTGCGAGATCCGACTGGTTGAGAGTTTTGCCTACCTCCACTTCAGCATTCCGTTCAATGACGTAATCATGCGTTCGCGTGTTTCCCATCAGCGTAACGTGCGAAACCATGCCTTCAGCCACATTCAATCGAAGCTCGCCGTCTTCGATAGAGGCCACGGAGAGCTCGATCATGGAGTACCCCCCCGAGACATAACGATCGTGGATGCCCTTGATGAGCGTAAGCATGTCGAAGTTATTCTCGACTTGAGCAGGCAATGCTCCAAGGCGGACGTTGAGTGCTTCGTCATCATAGATTGAGTTCCCTTCGATCGAGACACGGTCAATGCTTGCAGGTTCATTCCATACGTTTCGCTCAGTGAACGTCCAACGAATCCACACACTCGTTGGATCCATTCCTGCTTGGGGTTCAAGCCCGAAGTCTGAGAAGTAGATCAATTTGATAAGGGCAGTTTGCACGCGTTGGACATCTTGCCCCAGCAGAGGCTGGCCGACAGGGATGTCAATCAATTCTTGGACAACACTCTCTGGAACCGTTTCAAGGCCTTCGAGCAGACTCCCCGCATAGATATGTTCAACGAACGTCAGGGTGAGGGTCTCTGACACATCAACCCCGTCGACGGAAACGAGTACGTATCCTCGACTTCCATACTCGCCTATGACTTCCTCCAAACCAGTACTCAAACCATCTTGATTAAGCACGCTTCGCTTGCGCACGTCATTACGCCAGAGGATCTGACGGATTTTGTAGGATGTCATGATGGGGGCATCGAGCAGCTTGATGCCAAACAGACTGTAGTCGCGGCGGTTGACATTCCCCTCAATGACGATGTTGCGAATGACTGGATTCTCGACGACTTGGAAAACAACGTTGCCGTTTTCCAGTGCATCTCGATCGAGAGCGACTTCTTTGAACCACCCCAAATCGAAGATGGCTTGTGACGCGGTCCGAAGCTCGGCCTCTTCGATCTCATCTCCGACTTTGAAAGGAACAGCTTCAAGAATATCTCGCGCTCTGATTTCATCGTTCCCGTCGACGGTGAGATCGGCAACCGTCAACGGGTATTGGGCTGCCCAGCCGATCGCTGAACCAGCGATCAAGGCCGCAATAAGCACCCCCACAATCTTCCTCAGCATACCAGTCCTCCTCTGCAACAAAGCAGTAGACACCATACCACATTTTCCCTACCAAGCATCCCGGGTCAAGAATTGCTCAACAGTACTGAGAACGTGTGAGGTTTTCGTGAACAACTTAAGGCAGGAATTAGAAGTCTGGAACAGCATCTCCGGTCGTTCTCAGCTGGACTGCCTCGGCGATGTGCTGTGCTCGAATCTCTGGTAAGTTCTCCAAGTCTGCAATCGTGCGTGCAACCCTGCGAATGCGAGCATGGGCTCGTGCACTCAGTCCAAATCGATCGACAGCCCTTCTGAGCAATTGCTTCGCATCGTCTCCCAATACGCAGTGCGTATCCAGACGCTTGCCATCCAGCTGCGCATTGCAATGGCAGTCGGCAACGCCTTGCATTCGCTCCCATTGAACCTCTCGTGCGACAGACACACGTTTCAGCACCAGCTCCGAGGCTTCAGCAACGCAAGACCCGAACAGATCATCAGCAGACACACGGGGAACCTCAACACACAGATCCATCCGATCAAGAAATGGGCCGGAGAGCCGTTTCTTGTATCGCCGTACATCGTGCAAGGAACATGTACAGGGCTGAATTGGATCCCCAAGAAACCCGCAAGGACAGGGATTCATGGCAGCAACAAGCGTAAACGCCGACGGATATCGTACGGAGATTCCTGCACGAGAGATAAGGATAGAGCGATCCTCAAGCGGCTGGCGCAACGTCTCAAGCACTCGCCGATCAAATTCAGGCAGCTCGTCCAAGAACAAGACGCCATGATGCGCAAGGCTAATCTCTCCAGGTCCTGGGATACCATGCCCGCCACCAACCATGCCTGCATAGGAAATGGTGTGATGAGGCGCCCGATAGGGACGTTGCCAAACGAGTGGCGCTCCGGCCTCAAGCAGTCCTGCAGTACTGTAGATGCGAGTCACTTCCAGAGCCTCTTCAAACGACAATGGCGGCAGCAAGTCAGGCAAACAGCGGGCAAGCAAGCTCTTTCCAGACCCTGGAGGCCCGATCATCAGTAGGTTGTGGCCTCCAGCAGCAGCAATCTCTAACGCTCGCTTGGCTTGCAGTTGCCCGCGCACTTCCGTCAGATTGTGTCGAACCGCCTTCTGCTCCGTTGACTTAAGGGTCTCACGATCAATGAAGACAGGCGGAATCTCGATCTCATGATTGAGAAATCTCTGGGCTTCGGCCAATGTTTCCACTGGGTAGACTGGCTTGTCTGCGGCAATGGCGGCTTCCAGCGCATTGGCCCGAGGAACGATCAAGCCGTCAATTTGGTCAGCTGTCTCGAGTGCAATAGGAAGAACGCCGCGAACTCCACGGACTTCTCCGTTTAGAGCCAGCTCTCCTAGCAGAAGATAGCGCTTCTGAGTCTCAGCAATCTGCCCAGTGGCCTTGAGAATCGCCACAGCAATCGGCAGATCGAACCCGACGCCTTCCTTTTTCAAATCCGCAGGAGCGAGATTGGCTGTGATGCGGCCAGCGGGGAAATTGAATTTGGAGTTCTTGATTGCGCTGCGAATCCGCTCGCGGCTCTCAGACACTTCTTTTTCGGGAAGACCGACAATATTGAACGTCGGTAGCCCTCCTGAAACATCGCATTGAATCTCGATCAGCCGCGCTTCGACACCCAGAACGACGCCGCTCAACAATCGTGCGAACATCAGTCAGGCACATGAAACGCATCTTGATAGAGATGGACCTCATTGGGTCGAATGGTCACAACATCGAAGCGTGTTGGCAAGTCGCACTGTGTCTTTTCTAGAAAGGCAAGGGCTGCGGAAATCAGCCGCCGCTGCTTGGCATCATCTACAGCGGCTTCAGGCCCACCAAAACCAGCGCCCGTTCTTGCCTTGACCTCCACGAAAACGAGTACGTCCTTGTCTCGGGCAATGATGTCAACTTCCCCCGATTGAGTACGCCAATTGCGAGCGACGATTCGATAACCCTCTTGTTTCAAGAAGTGGCACGCCTTGTCTTCTGATTCATCTCCGTTCATTGACATCGTATCCCTCCTCAGCCTTTGTTATATTAACTTGGACGCCGCTTCCCTATCAACTCTGTCCCGGTAAATTGCGAGTTGTCGCTGCCGGAGATATACTTGCGAAAATCAACAGAATGAGGAATTCATGGGCATATTCATCCGGAACATCCGCCCAATTGGGGCTAGTTCCGAAATCAACCTCCGGTTTAGCGACGGGCGCATTGCCGCTCACTCACAATCAGGCAATCAGACACTGACCGGTGAACGTGAGATCGACGGTCAGGGCAAGTTGGCCATTCCCGGATTCATTAACGCGCATACGCACCTCGGCATGGTTCTGTTCCGTGGATTGGCTGATGATGTGCCACTTCAGGAATGGCTGGAAAAGCATGTCTGGCCTCTGGAAAAACTCCTACAGCCAGAGGACATCTACTGGTGCACATTGCTGGGAATCGCCGAAGGCATTCGATCGGGAACCACTGCGTTCATCGATATGTACATGCACAACGAGCAGGTCGCTCGAGCTGCCGAAGAGTCGGGTGTACGTGTCCTGCTTGCGAATGGAATGATTGCGGCGTCCCTTCAGGAGAACGGGACGTCTGAATTGGCCAAGACCGAAGCGTTGATCAGACAATGCCACGGCCAGGCAAATGGACGCATCCAAGTCTCTGTCAGCCCCCACGCCGTCTATACCTGCAGCGAGGATGTCATCCGTGCTGGCGTAGAGATGGCCCACAAATACAACACCACGATCCACACACATGTGTCGGAGACCCGGTCCGAAGTAGAGGACTGGAAGGCGAGGACGGGAAGCAGCCCAGTCGAGTATCTACATGATCTCGGAGTCTTCTCTGTGCCCACACTCGCTGCGCACTGCGTACACGTAGATTCAGACGATCGTGCGATTCTCGCAGATCACCCGGTGACTGTCGCCCATTGTCCCAAGAGCAATGCGAAGCTTGGCAGCGGGATTGCTCCAGTACGCGCCATGCTCAAGGCGGGAGTACGTGTAGCCATCGGAACCGATGGAGCTGCCTCTAACAATCGATTGGACATGGTTGAGGAGCTGCGTGCCAGCTGGATGCTGCAACGGGCAACTCACGAGGATCCTTCATGTCTTGATTCAGCAAAAGTTGTGTCCATGGCCGTGAATGCAGCGCGCAGCCTATTTGGATTACCCGAGGATGGCTTTTCCGAAGGCTCTCCAGCTGACTTGGTGCTCTTCAATACGGATCAGATCCACACCACGCCGCCTCACGATTCCGCGGCAATGCTGGCGTACGCGATCGATTCAAGGGACGTGACAGATGTCTATGTTGATGGAAAAGCTCTTCTAAAGAATGGAGAATTACGCACGATCGATGAAGAAAGGGTAAAATCAGAAGTACGGCGCCTGCTCCACAGGCTTAATAACAAGTAGCCCTCTCTGGGAAAGCGGCAAACCCCTTGCTCGGAGATGGGTGCGAAGGAGATCGAAATGGGACTCAGTACGGATAAGAAGACGGAGATCGTTAAGGAATTTGGCAAAGGCGACAACGACACAGGATCAGCAGAAGTACAAATTGCATTGCTGACGACACGGGTAACGGAACTGACGGAACATCTAAACCAGCACAAAAAAGATTTCAGCGCACAGCGCGGGCTACGCAAAATGGTTGGCCAGCGACGACGATTGCTGAAATATGTCAAACGCCATGACTTGGCAACATACCGCCAATTGCTAGAGCGGTTAGGAATCAGAGGAGTCTAGACACTTCATGTACATTCGAGAAAGTATTGATTTTAATGGCAACGAACTGACACTCGAGACAGGACAAATTGCACGACAAGCAGGTGGAGCTGTACTCGTTACGCACGGAGACTCTCAGGTATTGGTCACAGTGGTAACTGCAAAACCGACACGAGATTTTGGGTATTTCCCACTTCGCGTGGATTATGAAGAGCGATTTTACGCCGCAGGAAAGATACCTGGCGGCTTCTTCAAAAGAGAAGGGCGACCTAGCGATGCCGCTATCTTAACCGGTCGAATGATTGACCGACCTATTCGTCCGCTGTTTCCCAAGGGATACAATGACGAAGTTCAAATTGTCGCTACCGTGCTCTCTGCTGACGAGAATTTTCCTCCCAACGCTCTGGCCATTGTGGGCGCATCAGCTGCACTCATGATTTCGGATGCACCCTTCGACGGCCCAATCGCTGGTGTTAGTGTCGGGCGCAAGGATGGCCAATTTGTCATCAACCCCGATTTGGAGACGAAGGAGACCTGTGGTGTAGAAATCACAGTAGCTGGGTCCAAAGACACCGTCACGATGATCGAGGGCATGATGGACGAGCTGTCCGAAGCCGAGGTCATTGAAGGAATCGAAGTTGCACACGCGGCCATTCGCCAGTTGATCGGACTGCAGGAACTGTTCGCATCTCGCGTGGGGCCAATGAAGACCGAGTTCGTCGCTAAACCGGAGCCAGAGAACGATGCACTCATCGCACAGGTTCGCGACATCGTATGGAGCCAGTTCAGTTCCGTTCATACGCTCCAGACGAAGAAGACGCGGGGCGAATTCCTCAGTAGCCTGAAGGATCAAGCGATTGAACGTTTGGTACCCGAACACTTGACTGAGGAAGAGGCCGCTGAGCGAACAAGCAGTGTTTCCAAGGCTATGGATGTCTTGCTCAAGGAATTCATGCGCAAGGAAATCCTCGAACGCGGCATCCGTATGGATGGACGCCGGCCAGAGGAAATCCGTCCCATCAGCTGTGTTGTCGGCGTTCTTCCCCGCACACACGGATCGGCACTGTTCACACGAGGCGAAACCCAGAGTCTGGGTGTCATCACGCTCGGCGCAACGCGCAATGACGAGCAGATCATCGACCAAATGATGGTGGATGGCCGAAAGCGTTTCATGCTTCACTACAATTTCCCTCCTTACTGTGTGGGTGAAGTTGGCCGTATTGGCTCACCATCCCGACGCTCTGTCGGCCATGGCTACTTGGCCGAGAATTCACTCAAGGCTGCCATGCCTTCTGAAGACGACTTCCCATACGTGGTCCGAATGGTGTCAGAGATCCTGGAATCGAACGGATCCTCGTCCATGGCCACGGTATGTAGCGCGTCGCTAGCCATGATGGATGCTGGCGTACCGATCAAACGACCGGTCGCTGGTATTGCCATGGGACTCATTGAAGACCCAGTCACCCAGCAACGCGTCATATTGACAGATATCCAAGGCTCCGAGGATCACAACGGGGATATGGACTTCAAGGTCGTAGGAACGCGCGAGGGCGTCACAGGATTCCAGCTGGATGTCAAGGTCGGTGGAATCAACGCCGAAACGATGACGCTGGCATTGGAGCAGGCCAAGCGGGCACGCATGGCCATTCTTGATGAGATGGATCGCGCCATCACAGAGCCACGGGAAGAGCTATCTCCCTTCGCACCCAAGCTGTCCACAATCCAGATTCCCACTGAGAAGATCGGTGCAGTTATCGGTCCTGGTGGCAAGATGATCCGTCAGATCATTGAAGAAACCGGTGCTGAGATTGACATTGCCGATGATGGTTCTGTCAAGATTGCAGGCCCGAACTCAGAGGCCGTGTATGCAGCGCAGGAATGGATCAAGGATCTCACCACAGAACTCGAAGTGGGTTCCATCATGAAGGTCAAGGTCACGCGCATTGTCGACTTTGGCGCATTCGTCGGTTTGAAGAACGGCTCTGAAGGTTTGGTGCACGTCTCGAACCTTGCTTCTGGCTATGTCGACAACGTAAAAGATATTGTCAGCCCTGGCGACGAGATCACCATTGAGGTTATCGGCGTCGACAAGATGGGGCGCCCTGATCTGAAGAAGATCGATGGCGATGGAGATTCCAAGACGCCGTCCGACAAACCTGCATCACAGGGAGAAGCAGCTCCCGCCGAAAAGGCGGCTCCCGCAGTCGAGGTCCATTCCGGAGATATTATTGACGGGACTGTGACCAATACAACGGACTATGGTGCTTTTGTTGAAATCGCCCCTGATGTCACCGGCCTCGTACATATCTCTGCATTGTCAGATGAATATGTCCGACGCGTCACAGACGTCGTGAAGCCTGGCGATCCAATCAAGGTTGAAGTTCTCAACATCGACGACCGCGGTCGTTATAAGCTGCAGCGTATCGTTCCTGACTCGGAGAAGAAGCCTGTCGAGGACGTAGAGGTGCCAGCAGAGGATGCCAATGAACAGGAGCAGCCTGTTCAGGAAGCAGCTCCTCAACCTGAGCAGGTCCAACCTGAACCAGAGCAGCAGCCAGAGGCAGCTCAGCCTGAACCAGTCCAGCCGGAGCCAGCACAGCCGACTGACACTGTCGAAGAACCGGAAGCCGATAAGCAACCGGAATTCGAAGACCGTTGGTAAGAAGCGATAGTCACAATCTATGACTGTTCGCCAGCTTTACGCCAACGCGTTCGAAGCAACACTTGAAAACGGACTGCGGATCCTCGTAGAGGAGGTTCCGCAGTCCCGTTCTGTTTCTGCCGGTGTATGGATTCGCGCTGGCAGCCGAGAGGATCCCGAAGGCCAATCAGGACTGGCTCATTTCATCGAGCACTTGGCATTCAAGGGATCACCGACACGAGACGCACAAGCCATCTCACATGAAATGGACGCAATCGGCGGACATCTCAACGCTGCAACGTCCAAGGAATCAACGTTCTACTACGCAGATCTCCCATCAGATGGCCTGGCAACAGCACTGTCTATCCTAGCAGACCTTGCTCTCCATCCCAGATTCGATCCAGCAGACATCGATCTTGAGCGCAACGTTATTCTTGAAGAGATACGTGGGCATGAGGATGATCCCGAACAGACGGCCTATGACTTGTTCAGTCAAGGTGTGTGGGAAGGCAAGCATCCTTTTGCACGGTCCGTTGTAGGAAACCGTCAGGCCATTGAATCTGTCGGACCTGCAGATGTTCACGCATTTCATAGCGCACGCTACCGACCCGACAATATGGTTGTCGCTGTATGTGGAGGAGTAGATGCTACTCAGGTTATTCGGATCGCAGAAGACCTATTCAGCAGCAAAGAGACGGCTGATGCGATTTCTGTCCCGACAAGAACGCCTCCAGTGTTTCAAGCTGGGATCTCTCATCACGACCGCCCGACAGGCATGTTCCATGTCTACATCGGAACGGATGCCCCTACTGCCGCACATGACGATCGCGTTCCGCTGGAAGTTGCCAACTCAATTCTCGGAGACGGAACCAGTTCCCGATTATTCCACACAATCAGAGAAACACGAGGATTGGCCTATGCCATCTCCAGCTATGTCAACAGCTTCTCCGACGCTGGCATCTGGCTGACCTATGCTGGCATCGCACCAGAGAATGCTGAAACTGTCATTGGATTGATACGTACTGAATTTGAGCGAATGCTATCTGAGCCCATTCCCAGCGATGAATTGGCTCTTGCCAAGGCCAAGCTGCGCGGACATCTCATCCTAGGATTGGAGTCCAATGGCCACCGTTCCTCGCGATTGGCCAATGCTGTGTTGCAACGCCGCGACATCCGATCGCCCGACGATCTTCTCGTTCGCTTGGATGCAGTCACCTGTGATAGTGCACTTGAAGCGCTTCGCACGTATCTCCATCCAGATCGCCTAAACATCACAACCGTAGGCCCTTCGTCATAAGCCTATTGCCCTGGCTATTTTCCAGGAGTACCATGTGACATCATGGCCACTGCAATTTACCCAGGAAGCTTCGATCCAATTACCAACGGACACATCGACATTGTACGACGGGCACACAAGTTATTTTCCAAGCTCTATGTCGCCATTGTCGCCAACCCCAATAAGAACTCACTGTTCACTGCCGAGGAACGTGTGGAGATCACCCAGGCAGCACTGGCCGAAGCTGGCATCCCTGGGTTGGAAGTCGTCAGCTACCACGGTCTCCTCATTGACTGTGCGAAGATACACAGTGCCGACGCCATCGTGCGAGGGCTGCGTGCCAATTCCGATTTCGAGTACGAGTTCCAAATGGCGCTCACCAATCGAGATTTGGCGTCGGAATTCGAGTCAGTCTTCTTCATGACCGCCAAGAAGTACAGCTTCCTGTCGTCGTCGATCGTTAAGGAAGTGTGTATGTATGGTGGCGACGTGTCGACCTTCGTGCCCCCGTCCGTGGAAGCCGCTCTCAAGGAGAAGCTGCAAGAGAAGAAGTAGGCACACGTAGTCGTCTGCGCAAAGGTCAACAGAGTGACGACTGCCAAACCTCGCGGTTTAGATCTCCGCCTCAATGCTGACCATGATGTCCTCAAACCCATGCTTCGCGTAGAAGGCACGAGCTCGATCATTGGTTGGAACAACCGAGGTGCGAAGGCATTGCGCGCCACGCTCGCAAGCCCAGCCACGGGCGCAAGCCATGAGCTCGGATCCGATTCCGCGCCCTCGGCGAGATTCGCTCACAATCATCTCTTGAATGTGGGCATAGGTCTTCTGGACAAGGATCGGGAGCCTCTTCGTTTGAACAACGCGAATCTCAACCAGCCCGACAATCTCTCCCTCTTCATCTGCAACCAAATAATCGGCGTCAGTAGACACAAGTACATCGCAAATTCCTGCTTCTTTCGTAGCGCTGAGCTGGAAGAATCCGGGATGAATCGTTGCGTGAAACGCATTCTGCTCATCGAGAAGCTTGCGAATGCGATCAATGTCGGTAATGCCCGCCGTTCGAATCTGCATAATAGCTCCCTATTCCCCTTCTGCATCGCCAAGCAACTAGGGCTCATCCCACAAGACCTCTCGCCAGCGTTCTGGCGATCGCGGCATGTATTCAGATCCTAGCCGACGGATTCAAGCCTCTTGAAGTAAAGCAACAGCTCCTCCCCGGGGGGGCAATCGGCAAGTCTTCCATATCGTGTGTATCCGAGGCGCTCGTAGAATTCAGGAGCCTGAAAACTCGCCGTGGAAAGGCGGATGAACTCGCAGCTAGCTGCAGTAGCTCGCTCTTCTGCCTCGCAGACAAGACGCCGACCGATGCCGCTCCCTCGAAAATCACAGCTAACCCAAAGAAGTTCAATCTCCGCCCACATCGGTACAGCATGCGTTTCGCCGATGATTCCACCTATCAGTTCGCCGCCTGAATCAACTGCATAGATTTGCAGGGGCTGCGCCCCCGGCCAGTTCGGCCCCATCCTCTCAACAAGCTGTTCGCGAAAGGGCCCGTTGAATTTGTTGATCTGGCTGCGAACTCGACTCTCAGATTCATCATCCATTCTGCATTCATACCGCATAGACTTGCTGGATAGGTCACTCATGGTTTCTTCCCCATTGTCGGCGTGCAGCCGCACATAGGCTCACAAATCGAGAAAGGCAACCGCCAGTCTGGACCCTTTGAGCCGATCAAATCTGATGACACCTTGTCCCCTACCATCAATACCTGCTCTCTAGGCAAGCCCTCTCGTTCTGACATTACCCAACAAGAACGCAGATTCAGTTCAGCTAGATACTTAGCCGTCGCATAGTACGCTGTAGCGACTTCCTCATCGAGAACGCGAATTCATTGTTGTCTCAGGTGCTCCGCGCAGGATCGCCGACTCTTTACCGTGCTGTTGGTCAGAAACCTGAGCGTGATTCCGCTGTGTCTTAGTAGACCGACTGTCTCAGCCGCTCCAGGATAAACCTGCCCGCGAAACTCAAGCACCCCATCGACATCAAAAAAGATTCCTCTAGCTTCAGCATGCACAACAACATACCTCCGTGAGACTTCCCTGCCCCAGCATGAGAAGAGTGGATATGTCTATCCCTTGCGAATATCGCGCAATCACTACTGCATGCAGCGTTCTAGAAACTGTTGCTTAGCGCTCATGCCGACTCATGCAGAGCCCAGCAATTGCCAGTGCAGATCCAAGTCCTGCAGACAAGCCAAAACCAAATCCGACAATAAACGACCAGGGGCGGGGCAGACTCGTCCAGCCCAAAATCAACGAGAGAACGATTCCCAATCCGCCTATTGTTGCCAGTGCTGCTCCTACTGCAAGCTTCGTCTTGTTCGTCATTGATGCCCCTTTCGAGAGAATGCGTGCCTTGTCTGGGATTCTATCGTACGAGTCGAAGGCTGGCAGCCCCCGACTGTTCACTTTAAATGTGTCTTCGCCTACCATCAAGCAAGGAGGTATTCATGCCAATTAGCCTCTACATTGTTGACACGCTTCAAGAAGCAATCGACCTTGTCGACGATTACGCAGCCGATCACACGTGGCAAGTGCCTTGGTTGACGCAAAAAGTAAATGGCTGATCCCTTGCGGAGCCATACATGCTCCCATAGGATTAGCTTACTTCTCCGGCCCACAAGCTCTTCTTTGTAGAACGTGGGTTGGCACTCAGAAATATCGGGGGTACACGTGGCCAAACAAGTGGACAAGCCTACCTATGAGATAGACCCTGCAGTTCATGGACGGTTCGACGAGCGAGATACCATTTTCATGCGCAGGTTCTGGGATCACGCTGCCAGCTTCTACAACATCGAGTATCGTGACCGTGCCGCAGAACGCATCTCATCTGGAGAGCCTGGATATTCGCGAGTCGAGTTCGCTCGTGTCCTTGCTTCTTGGACGGTTCACGATTGTTTTGGCGGAGCGTTCTCCTGGAGCCGATTGGGAGAAGCCGACCCTAGCATGATGCAATTCGATCGGTACGAGGCAGATCCCGAAGAGATGACACAGCAGGTCAAGCAAACAGCCAAGTTGTTCGGAGCTAGCTTGGTTGGCATCTGCGAGGTCAACGATGAATGGGTCTACTCACACAATCGAAGCGGGGATGAAGTCGAAATTCCTTCAGAATGTACGCACGCCATTGTGATGGCCATTGAAATGGACAAGGAGGGCGTGGCAGCCTCGCCGGAATATGCTTCTGCTGTGGCCACAGGCGTCGGATATTCCAAGATGGCCTTTGCCATCGCCAGCATGTCCGAATTCCTCCGAAACCTAAGATACAAAGCATTGCCGATGGGCAATGACACAGCACTCAGCATCCCGCTAGCCATTGATGCCGGAATCGGACAGTTGGGACGCAACGGGCTGTTGGTCACACCTGAGTTCGGTCCTCGTATTCGACTGTGTAAGGTATTCACAGATATGCCGCTGCTTGCCGACAAACCCATCGACTTTGGTCTCACCACGTTCTGCAAGACGTGTGATCGATGCAGCACGGCTTGCGAGGCTGATGCGATTAGCACCGAACCCGACCCGACCTTCGAAATCGCCTGTCCATCGAACAATCCGGGCATCAAGCGCTGGGCTGTCGATGCTGACAGCTGCTACAACTTCTGGTCCGAGAATTCGGCAGCTTGTTCCAACTGCATTGCCGCGTGCCCGTTCTCAAAGATCGACTAACCCGCGCTCGCAAGCCATTGCAACAACAAGCAATCCTGGATCAGGTGATTGCTCTGGCCTGAAGGGCCTCGTAGTGGTCGATGATTTCAAACATCCGTGACTCGGGCGCAACCTGTAGCACGCGATTCTGTACGAAGTCTTCGACTTTGGGATAGTCCGATTGTCGAATACGCTCTGAAGCCTGATCGAGATCGAAGTCTGTGTGCCGAAATCGAATGCCATCGTCGATGAGCAGCCAGTCCGCGCCTGTTCTCCCTACACACATCCCCAGACTCCCCGTATTGACTACGCGGACGCCGGCAATCACTCGATCAAACTGCATGTGTGTATGTGCACAAACGACAAGGGATGCATCCAAACCGCCAAAGACCGGCATCACGACTTCGTCGGGCGTCAAGCCTGAGAAGACATGAGTATCGCTACAGGGTGTTGCATGACAAAACAATGCCTTGCCCCACGGATCCAATTGCATCTCAACCGTTGCCGGCCATGTCAATAGCGACGCCTTCTGCTCGCGAGTCAGTTTGCCTGCCTCCCATCGCGCTGCGTCATCATCCTTTGCGACCATGCCACCTGGCTCTTGCCCAGACAAGAACCTCACGACATCAGAATCATGATTCCCTCGCAAGAAATGAACGGGAATCCTCGATTCTTGAAGCAATGCCAATGTCTCGGTGGGCAACGGGCCGGCAATCGTGTCCCCGCACACCACAATACCATCGACATTCTCCTCATTAATCTCTTCCATCACCGCTTCAAGCGCTGGCAAGTTTCCATGAACATCACCGATTGCTGCAATTCGCATGACTGTGCCGCCTCATCCCTATTCCGCTAATTGCCCTTTGTATCTTTTGCCTCGACCCAGCCGGCCAGTTCATGCCAATCATCCACATTCCAGAAGCGATTGGCTGCACCACTAGTGGATGGTGCCACAAACAACTGCGTAGCACCGATTCTCTCAGCCTGGAGCCCGTAGGATACTCGCTTCTTCCCAAGGAATACCTGGGCAGCTTTCTTGCCATTGAAGGCGAGTATCGCTGGAGCATACTTCGTAATCTTGCTGTGAACGTCTTGCGGGCTAGACTGTGCAAAATCAATCTCGCTGTCACTGCCCGACTGTCCCTTGACTACGTCGGTGAGGCCAATTCCGAAGCTCAACAGCTGCGGATACTCCTCTGGCTTGAGCTTCCTATCGGTCAAGTCAATCTCATGCAGCACGTGCCAGAATTTGTTTCCAGGTCCTGCGTAGTATTGCCCGAGGAGTGCTGAAACCCTGCTGGCCGCCGTACCACAGATGACGAGCCGCAATCGTGACGCAAGCAAATCTCTGAGCATAGTAATCTCCGAGCTCCGTAACAGCGGTGCAGAGTGCTAGAAGGTGATGACTTGGTACCCTTGATCCATGTATCGGGCCAAACTCGGATGGCCATTCATGTCATTGCCAAGAGGCAAACCCTGGGCTTTGACACCATCAAGCGCTTCCATCTTGGCAGCGCAAGCTTCGCAGACACAGTCAATGAGTCCTGCCTCGCGAACCTTGATATAGAGCTTGCCGAACGGCTTGCCTTCGTCATTGAGATCATTGACCAACTTAGTGGCTGTTCCTTCGACAACGATCTTGACGTCATAGCCCCTCTTCTTCATATCCAACGCGTTTAGCAGCACGTGCACGAAACACATGGGCTCGCCATTGAATGCAACCAACACGACTCGTTCGCTCATTCGCCACCTCCTGCATGGATAGTATCTTGATAGATCCTAGACCGACCCCCGGATGCGGCATCTCATTGTGCATCAAGCTGCGAAAGAAGTTCTCTAAGAGCGCGTGCGATCGCTGAGAGTTGCTGACAGTCAACAAGATCTGTGGAGTCCTTGGGCGTGTGTGTAATCTCGCGACAAAGCCACTCGAAATTGCTTGAGGTGAAAGCGATGGCTGCGCATCCAGCCATGACGAACATGGTGTGGTCGCTCTGCACCCAAGCGTCTCCTTCAGCAAGAGGCTGATGGTTTGAGAAGACTTTCTCTCCCGTATTTCGAACAAGCTCAGAGCATCCATAGAATGAATAGGCTGGCGTCGATGCATGATGTCCCGCTGCATCGAGGTTAATCACCAGATCGAGTTCACGGATCCCTTCGCCTAGGTCCTCTAGGTATTGCATCTGCCCAGGCACCGCGTAGTAGTCCTCACCATTGAGCAGTGCAAGCTCAATCCGCCGCTCGCCTTGATAATCGGCGAGCAATTCGGCTACACCGAGAAGAGTAGCTACGCCCGTCCCATTGTCGAGAGCCCCCGGCGTGTTCTTTTTCGCGTCAATATGCGCGCACAACACGATGCTTGGAATACCTGATCGGCCTTTGCTGGCAATCACATTGGTTCCTGTTGCTCGGATTCGACGCGAATCGAAGGAGAGGCAGACCGTTGAGCCCACATGTTCCAGCAATCCAACGCCATCAACGTCGGTGATTGTCACAGACGGGATATCAAAGTCGCCATCTTCAAATAGGGGAAATGGATACACGCTACCAGCCATGTCCGGGTTCTTACCCGTGGCGCAGATCAGGGCTGCTGGATTTGCTGCCTCCAACAACGAGACAAGCCTCTGATGATGCTTAGGGTTGTAGAAAACAAAGCTCTTGGGCATGACCTGCTCGCGGGCAATCTCTCCATGAAGGAGCACGATCCTGCCAGCAATGTCGGCGATAGCGAGCTCATCCAACGTCGAGACAGCAACCATCTCTCCTTCGCCCGAAAAGGGAAGCGAGTAGGGATTGACTAGGGCTGACCACGATTGCCCTCCAGCCTTGAGAGTGACACCCTCGGATTGCCACTCCATACAATTAAAGGGTTCTGTCCGGATCTCGAAGCCAACCGATTGCAGCACGGTTTTCGCATAATCGGTGGCTTGCCGATTCCCTGGGCTACCGACATGACGGTTCCCGAATTCGTTGCAGATCTTCAGAAGATGTCGCTGGATGGTCTGAGTCAGGGAGAGGTCGTTCATTCGTTGTCCTGCACAAGCAGCTCATTCACATAGTCATCCACCCAACGCATCTCGCCTTCAATGATGTGAATCGGCCTCCTGGCAAAGGCGAGCCGATACCCTGGACATCCCTCATGCTTGAGAAAGCCTTCCAAAGCCTGATACCCATTCCGCCGCTCCATCAACGCCGACTTGTAGGACTGGAGACAATCGACAGCTTCTGAACTCGGTATGACTGCCAGATTAGATATCGCCACATCCATTCTCGACTTGGTCAGCTCAGGCTCGCTCAAATAGACACGCACACGATCACGGAGCAATTCGATGCCCTCTGCAGTGAGCTCATAGGTCTTTCGGGCTCGATTCTCATCACTCAACTTGGTCGAAGAAGACACAAAGCCGCCAGTCTCCAATTTGCGCAATAGCTTGTAAATCGATGACATGGAAAGGTCTGCCCAAAAACGCATATCACGATTCTCAACCTCTTTCTCAATCTGATAGGGATGCATCGGCCGTTCAGCTAGAAGCCCGAGCAACGCGGTTTCAGCATTCGACATGTTCTCTCCTTGGATTGTTATGTTGCGCTTCCGATATTGTACATATACATTATCCCAGCAAAGACAGTTCATCAACTCGATTCGACATAGGGAACCCCTGCTAGAAACGAATCCCGAGGCTCTTGATTAGGACCCATCCTGCTGTCCCTGCCAAGGAGGAGGAGTCTGGTTGACGAACTCTTGGATGCTAGTACCATGCCGACTGCCATCGTCGAGCGAAGCAGCTCGTCCAAGCCACCGGCAGACATCGGAAGAGGACGCCCCCCTGCGAGGATCCTCGCAAGCTTGTTTCCCCTCCTCCGATCTAGACCATCCTTCTGCCATGACAAGCCCAACGTATGACGTCACGGCCCACTGTCAATCAATTTCATCGTTGATCACGTAGTGATGCGAAACGATCTCCAGAAGGGAATGACAAAAGCAAGTGGACCAAGGCCCAACAATCCGTAGATACCGACTGAGGAGATATCGAAGGGTTGACCGAAACGCTCCGCAAATAAGGTTGCCAACAAGACTGAGACACCGAGCGTCCCTACCTTGATCAGTAGAGGAATAACCAACGCGTCCCCTAGTGGGTGTTTCTTCAGCAGTAGCACAGCCACAGTCGTCAGTAGAGGGAGGAAGAAGGACAGATCCATCACGAAAATAGCACTGCCCTCAGGAGCGATGCGATCTCGCATTGCAGGTAGGAGGATGCTGAGCCATAAGAAAAGGAACATAGCCACAAGCACTAGGAACAATGCGGCAGCTGCACGCCGCGGAGGATCCCTGCGGTCTGGCACGGGGCCAATCTTCGATAGGTCAGCAGAACGGAAGAACCCAATCAGCGCATAGACGCAAAGTCCAAAGATGGCGACATAACCAAGGAACAGTGGATTGTAGAGCCGCTCGAAGCAATACAAGGCATAGGCATAGAGTACGTATCCGAGAAGCCCCACCCAGATCAACCATGCCCACTCTCGGCCACGCTGAACCAAGCCAATGCAAAGAAGAAGACCCACAGCAGCGATCACCGAAACAAGATCTTGGCTCACTGTCCCCGGCATCAGTGAGTCGGGGGTCATTGGCTTGTAGACATCCAAGTTCAGCATGCCGTACCCGGCCACACACAGGACCGCCACAGCGGCAAGTCCAGAGAGTAGGAACAGCGCTCGTCTATCCGATATCTTGATCACTCTCGGTTCTCCTTTGCTCATCCTGCGAGCCGCATACGTCAAGTCAGGGGACATCACAAGGCAGGTGTTGGCTGTTAGCTTACTTCCTCATACCAAACCGTGATGAAGAGCTTGCTAGCCATCCAGCTCCCGCCGTTCGGTGACTGCAGAATATCGCGAATCCGGGTATTGGGATGGAGGGCAAGCCATTCATTGACCTGTCTTACCAGGTCCTGCAATGAAGCACCCTCTTTCTTTGCATCGGTCATTGAGAACAGCTTCATTTTCATGGCAACTCCCTCACGTCACATTCACCCATCCAAAACAACGCCTGCAAACGGCCACATTTTCGCCCTGCTATATTCTTGGACTTCATCACGACAGAGTTTCAGGTTCGCTCATGAGCGAGCGACCCACGCAAAGCACAGCACAAGGATGAGCGAAGTTGGAGTCATGATGGCCTTCTCGAGCGGGCTCTTCGACAGAAGATTCATCACGACATTTAGCGCGAAGTATCCGGCAAACACCCAGGTCACAATCTTGATAGCCAAGAGATCCGCCCCTGGTGGAACCAATCCAGCACGTGCCAGCACCATCCAAGCCGCAAGTCCTAGGATGAAGACGGCGGCCAGACTTGACCAACGGAGATTGGTCGGCAGTATCCGATGCTCACCTCCCCAAGCTGCTTTGCCCACTGGGACCCCCAATGCAAGCAGGACTTGGAAACAGATCAGCAGGACCAATACAACCGTGGCAATTGTTGCAGCAACGTTTGTCGTCGTCATAGATTCCTCCCTTTCCTTTTATCTCATGCTAGTGTAGGAAAGCCACTATCTCGTGCAAACCCATAAGCCTCACTCCAGACCCGATCGCTGCAAGGGTTCTTGTCATGCCGCCCATCGCACTTCATTCCAGGGCCGCATTCAAGATGCTCCGCGGCAACTCCCAGTCTGATTGTTGAATCAACCTACTGCATTGAATCAGGCACGGTGATTGCAGCTTCGAGAAGCATGTCTCTGCCCTCGACCACTATTCCATGGACGGCTTCGTATGTGAGAGGAAGTCACAGATCCGGCGAGATTTCTCACACATGCGAACCATATAGGTCTCAAGCTATTCCGTAAATTCCAAAGAGAGTTTCTTGGCCCTAGGAGACTCCCAATTCAATGACATTTCCGCTGCTAGGAGGCTAGCGTGGACACCCAACTGCCAACGTATTGAGTGATGGCAATGACAACGATGGCAATGAGAACATGCTCTCCGATGATCTTCCACGGCTGCTTTCCCTGCGACCTCGCCATGAAATAGCTCAGGGTTGTTAGAACAGAGAGTCCCCACGCGACGCTCACAATGATTGCTGTCGTAAGGGGCAGAAAAATGACGGGGATGAGAAATGTCAAAGCAAATAGAGACTTCGCCAGGAATGTGGCAATCGTGGCACCCCAGATTTGCTTTGTCGTATGAACGTTCTCCGACTCTTCTGAGACATGAATGCCGAGGGCATCGGAGAAGGCGTCGGCAATGGCGATCGTCAGCACACCGCCCAGAACGACCATCTTCGATCCAGTCCCAGAATTCAGCCCAACCATCAGTCCCAACGTCGTGATTACGGCTGAAGTCAATCCAAAACTGATACCCGTACGAAGCGATTCTTTCATGTCTTTCCCCTTCCTTTCTCGCCTCGCAGCAGCTAGGGCATGCGACGCTGATTTCCTGTCATATTATACGCCTTCTAGCGTGGTTACAGGTGAAAGCGTTGCCGTGTTCCAGTGACCTTTGATACTCCACGCGTATTCAAAGACGATTTTCAGCAGATAGTTGAGGTTCTTGCATAGCTGTGGATACTCTCCGTGCACGACTTCCCATCCACCACTCACTTCAGGAGGCAACTCAATGTCCCAACGACCCCTGCAACGTTCAACGCTTGAAGACCACAACATCGTCTACAATTATGGGACCCTTCCCGTCGAACGCCTCGATGAGCTGCAGTCGTTTATGAATGGGCTTATCGAGGAAGAGCGGCTCAGTAGCCAAGAGACCTTTCAGGAATACGTTCGAGACGCCCATTTCGCGTTGCCCGTCGATTTTTCCGAGGCCAGATCGATCATCGTTTTTGCGTTGTATACCCCGCTGATGAGGGCAACCTTCCGCTACGAGGCAACCGCAACTGAGGTACTCGTCCCTCCGCAATACTACAGGTTGGGACTTCCAAAGGATGCTGCATTGAACATCGTTCGGTCCGAGATCCTTTCGTCAGAAAGCAGCCATATTGAGCGATTGACACAGGGGCATCTCAAGCTGCTGGCAGTACGGAGCGGTCTTGCCCGATATGGGCGCAACAACATTTCCTACGTTGAAGGAATGGGATCATTCATCACCTTAGCCGCATTCGTAACCGACGAGGTTCTTCCTGACGAATGGACCGATTTGGGAACCATGCCTCAGTGCGAAACCTGCACGCTATGCCTCGACAATTGCCCTACGGGAGCAATCCGCGCAGATGACTTTGTGATCGACGCAGGCAAGTGTCTCACACTCTACAACGAGGTCTCAGGAGATTTCCCAGCTTGGATCCCTGACAACATCCACAATGCGTACATGGGCTGCATGCGGTGTCAATTGCCCTGTCCTGCCAATCAGAAGGTCATACAAGATGCTGGACGTTTGCCCGACATCACAGATGTCGAGACGCGGGCGATTCTTGCAGGAGATCCTGCAGCACCCGCAATTGCATCAGCTGCGGAGAAGCTCCGAATCGGGCTCACAGATCAAGAAACACTGGGAATCGTGTCGCGAAATGTTGGTGCATTGCTCAAAAGCGGCTGATTGTGCAAACGCAACAGACTACTTGCAGTGCTTTCCGCGTGCAGTCGTCCTCATCAAGCTGCTCGCGCAGTTTCTGCGAGTAGCCGAATGGCGATGATCAGCGCTTCACGCGTCATGGATAACGGAACAAACGGGCGATTCTCGTTGCACTCGATGACTTGCGAAGCCGTCATCGGAAGGTGGAGAAAGCCCGCCTTAACGCCCGTTCCATTCTGCTCGGCATCGCGCAATGCGGCATAGAGAATGTGGTTGCACAAATGCGTTCCGGCATGATGCGAGAGCTTGGCTGGGATGTTGGCTGCTCGAAGATTGGCAATGAGCGTTTTCTGCTCTGGCAGCGTCGCCCAATAGGCTGGCGGCCCAGAGGGATCGATGATGTCGCCCTTGAAGATGTTGATGGCAATCGTCTCCAAGGTCAGCATTGTCCGCGCCGCAGCTTGTCCACAGAACAAGCAGATATCCGGCTGATATGTGTCCATGACGCGGCGATAACTAGCCAGCATTGTCCTCTGCTGGGAATCCGAATCGGTGTTATCGAAATCGACAATGTCAAAAACAATCGATTCGCGTAGGCCAGCCAACTTCTCGGGGAAATCGGCCTTCATCGATTCAATCAATTGATGGGTCGAATTCAATGGGAATTGATCAAACGGTGGATAGCCAGTAATCAGAAGCTTCATTCAATCTCCTTCCTATAGAGCAATCCAGACTACTTCGAGCCAAGCGCTTCCTATCCTTATGTCTAGGACGGTATGGTTCATTTGAGGCCCAGACGCTCCCTATCCTCAGACCTGGGCGATGCAATTCACTTGAGGCCCAGGCGCTCCCTATCCTCAGACCTGGGCGATGCAATTCACTTGAGGCCCAGACGCTCCCCGCATTCAAGTTTTTGAATCGCCTCATTCGTTCTGCGCTGCCGCGTATCCGCTCGCTTGGCTGTCGCAATCCACAATATGTACTGCTTCTGATAAGTCGGCGCCAGGGCGCGGAATACTCGGGAAGCAATAGGATGCACTTCAAGAGCCTTGCCAAATTCGGGTGGCAACTCCGTCATAGGCATCGAAGGACGGGTGCGTTTGCAGCTCCATTCGCCAGACGTTTTTGCCTCGTTCACAAGGGCCAGTCCTGCATCAGTTATCCGTCCATCTGCCAACAAGTTCTCGACGCGCTTCTTGTTTGCTTCAGACCACGCACTGCCTGATCGACGAGGCGTGAACTTTCGAGCATAACGATCCGCATCGAGTTTCTTGATCAAGCTATCAATCCACCCAAAACACAAAGCCTCTTCGACAGTATCACCATAGGGGACAGTCGACTGGCCGGTGTGGGCCTTTGGGAAGATCAGCCAAATCTCGGTCTCAGTCTCATGGTGTTTGGCCAGCCAAGCTCGCCACGCATCTCTTGTGTCTATCTGCAGCATCTTCATGAGCCCTTCCTCTTGCGTGCTTGCTGTTCCAAGCATACATGAGAGGGCCCAGTTGGTCAGGCATGTACTGCACAACCTTGCTCCCGGAGTTACGGCGAAGTCACTGCGTACACTACAATGCAGCACTCACTACATCGCAAGAGTAAGGAGAGCCGCCCCAGTGAACAGAGATAGCAAAGGGTTTGAAATGGCATACTCAGAGCCGCTGCTCAAGGATGCGCGACCTTGTCCCTTCTGCAAGGGCAAGGCTCTGGGTATGTTCCCGGGGCCTAAATCCCCCGTCATCCCCAGGGAAACTCTCCGGGTCTGCTGTGCTCACTGTCTCTGCCAGGGGCCAATCGGAGATACTGCGGAGCGTGCTGTTGCCAAGTGGAATGGCAACTTCGCCCCAGTGCGCGGCAAAGGGCTTTCCCCCCCGTAGCCAAGGTTCTACAAAGGCAGCACAACAGCCTGATGCATGCCCAATCCAAGAGCTTAATCTCTCAGCTCGGCCAGAAACCAAGCAATAGCCTTCGTCTCAGCAGATTGCGTGGTTCATCATTCGTTCTGATTCGTCGTAATTGTCACGCACGACAGGAAATGGAATACGTAGTTGCCAAGGTACTTGTGCCATTCCGGATCGGGATTGGCAGTCCCTCGCGCCTTCCAGGAGAACAACGTTGAGTGTCGGACGAATTCGCCTGCGGCATTCACCAACTCAGCCTGTTCATAGCTCAGTATCCGGTAAAGATACGGGATTCCGTTTTCCAGAATACGGAAACAGTTGCAAGGTGCCAGAGGAAGCAGGACGCAGATTGGAAGGGGAACAAGATCTGCCAAGGGTGCTTGTGCCTCTGTCTTCATTGCTGCCTGCGCCGACGGTGAGTCGGGAGTCAAGAAGACACTGACCACCGTCTCATCGGCTCCATTGAGATCTGTTCCGGTGAACAATCTCAGATTATCGTAGTCAAGCACATCACTTGTCGCCTCAAGTAGTACGTCAATCGGCGCGCAGCGCTCCTTGACCCGATTAATCAATTCTTGACGATCGAACACACTTCCTGCTGTTGACTCCATTTGCGGATTCATGCTCATACCTCCTCGGCCTTGTACTTGCGAGAGTGCCACAGCAATCGCGCATCCAATGGTTCGTTCGATGTAGATTCCAATGCCTTCTAGAAAAGGCTCCTTCGAGACACAACTCCCAACTACAATGGTTCGATGGCGACCTCCTCAGCCTGTACCGATACTCAAGCCTATTGATACAGGTTTTCTATTCCCATGTAATGACGTTTCTGTGTGTTCACGACATCCTACCTCCATGCATCGTCTTCGCACAATTTTGCAATGGCCGTTTGACCATTTTGGGAATCAATCACGGGAGATTGACTTGATGGCGATTCTCGTTTAGGAGGCTCACAGATAGGCAGCAAGGATCGTGGGAGCACGGCTATCTTCTAGATAGCTGCCCCGAAGACATCTAGCACTCCCCGCGGTTGTGCATTGATCACTTGATGATTACGGTCAATCTCCGCAAGTGCAGGCTCTCAACTTATATATGGCGAGCCACTCAAGTTGGGAAGAACGACTGTTGAAGCGATCAGCCCAATCGCTGAACCACTTCGAGACATCTTCGGAGCAGCTCCATGTTGGCGTGGTGAACTGCCCACTCAGCCTGCGACGTCCCCGTGAATTCGATTTTCTTCTTCAGACTGAGCAGGATTGGATACACCTTCATCATCAATAGCACATCTTGCCGATCAATTGGCTCGGGCCAGTAGCCAATAAGCTCATCAAGATTCAAGATTGAAGCGTCATCAGATGTGTGCTTTAGGAAGGAGATCACATGATACGCTGAGAACAGCATTGCTGGCTGCAAAACCTTGGGGCCAAACATGACAGGGTCTACATCAACAATGCGCACAGTTGGCCCTTCCTCGGAGAAGTCAAAGAGGTAGTTCTGTATCCAAGGGTCGCCATAGGTCAGGACCTGTTTCTCCTTTGAAATCAAGTCTATGAACCGGTCATTACTAAACAGCCTGCAAGCTGCCCGTTTCATAGGACAGTCCTCGGCTGTCGCCAGCAGGCCCTCAGATATTGCGCTCAAACGAACGATTCCTTTCGCAGCGAACTCGCCGGACACGGCAATGAGTCTTCTGTGAAGAAGATGGGTTGCCTCGGCAAGAACACGGGCTTCCTCGGCGCTTGGATAGTGCTGAAGTGGTGCCCCGGGCAAGTAGGTCTGAATCTGTATGGAAGCAAAGCCACTGCCCACAGGTCGCGTCTCGCAATGCAAAATCCGTGCGGTGACATCTGTATCGATGGCCTGTAGGACCTCTGATTGCAGCGGACTAGCTGGGTGAGTTCCCGCAATAATGCGTACAACAACTGGCTCTGGAGTCTCTACTTTGAAGACCTTCGTCTGCCCCACGTCATACAGCTCTGTACAAGGCAAACTCGGATTCGGAGCCAAGACTGCTTCGATAATCGCATCAGTGCCGATCGTCAATGGGTTCAATGTGGCATCACCCTCTTGCATTGATTGAGCATCGACTTGTATGTAGGCGCAGACATCGTCGTGGTTCAAGTCGAGCATTCCGGATTCGCGTTCACCCAGCTCTGAATCTCAATGGTTGTTCAGCATCTTGGAATCCCGAGCGCGGGCGAACACAATGACAGCGACAAGGATAGGTGGAACTATGAGTATTCCTCGATTCGAGCTGTCTCCTGGATATACGATCTCACGAATCATTCGTGGCGGTTGGCAATTGGCTCAAGGACATAGCCAGTCTGGAATCACAGCCGCTACGGCCATCGAAGGGTTGCGCCGTTGCGCTGAAGCGGGGATCACGACAATCGATTGCGCCGATATCTATACGGGCGTTGAGGACCTCATGGGTCGATTCTTGCGGCAGTATCGCGGCGATAGCACGATTCAGATTCACACCAAATACGTTCCAGACCTGAACTCGCTAGCAACACTTGCCAAGAACGATATCGCAGCGACCATTAACCGATCTCTGCAGCGTCTGGGTGTCGAACGTCTCGATCTTGTGCAGTTCCATTGGTGGGATTATGAGATTCCTGGCTATGTCGAGGCAGCTCAAACCCTCAACCAGCTTCGTCATCAAGGGAAAATCCGCCATATCGGGGTCACCAATTTCGATGTCACACACTTGGCTGAAATCGTCGATGCCGGAGTGCCCGTTGTATCGAATCAAGTGCAGTACTCTGTGCTAGATCGACGTCCTGCAACCGAGATGGCTACTTGGTGTGCGCGGCACGATATCTCCCTTCTGTGCTACGGAGCGCTGGCTGGTGGATTCCTCTCCGAGAAGTATCTCGGTGCAGTATCTCCGGAGGAACCGCTAGAGAACCGCTCGCTCACCAAATACCTTCTCATCATCGAAGAATTCGGCGGATGGGATCGCTTTCAGCGGCTGCTGAGAATCCTTAGGGACATCGCCGATCGCCACAACACTAATCTATCAGTTGTCGCAGCTCGAGCAATCCTCGATCAGTCGCAAGTAGGTGCTGCAATTGTCGGGATGCGCCGTGTGCGACATATCTCAGAACTTGCTCAGGCCTTCAGTTTTGAGTTTGACGATAGCGATCGTGCTTCTATAGGTAGATGTCTCGCTCAATCGCGCGGTCCAGCAGGTTCGGTCTATGCATTGGAAAGGGCCAAAGGCGGCCGCCACGAGAAGATCATGAAGACGAATCTCAATCGAACGTAAATCGAGGACCCCATCCCGCACGCGGACGCGGCAATTCGCCTTGCTAAATACCCGTCACGTTATATACTCTTTTTGTTATATAACAAGGAGGTTAAGCTATCATGTCGCGAATCGAACAGGGTCACCCAAGAATCGAGATCCGAGCATGGCCAGGGCTTGCGCTCTCTTCAGCCCTTCAGACGGTGCTTTTTGTCGATGAGTTGCCAGGCATCGGCGAGGATTTTGAGCATGCTGGACACAGCATTGAGCCAGCCCTGGCTGATTCGATTCTCTCGTTTCTGCTAACACGCATGCCGACAGCCTTAATGATTCTGAGTCAACGACATCAGACTACCCTTCTTGACCCTGAGCCATTCCTAGATTGGGTCGAAGGCTTGAACGCAGAGGAACTGTCAGCCAGCGCCCACGCCGGAGATCACAGCGAGAAGAAGTCCCGGCACGAAGAGGTTCGATCTGCAGAGTCCTCTCATCCAGAAAGCCCAGCAGCTTGGACGCTCTCAAGAGCTAATGAGGCTCAACAAGCACAGGCGAGCCTGCTCCTGGAAAACCCGCCGGAGCTCAAAGCTATGGTTGTGAGCACTCTCCGCAGCTTCTGGGAGAACCACTTTCGCACGATCTATGCCAGCCACAATGAAGCGATGCAGCTCGTCCTGGACGAGGTTCGCCCTCCAACAACGCTCGCGGGTCTATCCACACTTCTTGAAGACTTGCTAGGGCGATCAATTCAGCTTGAGGCGGATTGGACCGACGAGCATGAGCGAATCCTGATCGTTCCGTTTCCGTTCATGGGTCCCTACGCAGTATTGATGGATACAACTGAACCTGAGGCAGCGCTCATCCTTGCCTTCGATGCTGAGCGCGCAATGGTGTTAGGGATTGATTCACCTACCGGCCCCGATGTCACAAAGCTCAAGGCTTTGGCTGATGAAACTCGACTAGAAATCCTTCGCTTCGTCGGCCGAAGTGAACGATTTGGGGGTGAAATCGTTACTCACTTAGGAATCAGTCAGCCAGGCATATCACGACATCTCAGGCTGCTGACGGCATCAGGGTTGCTCGATGTGCGACAAGAGGGAACCTCGAAGTTCTACTCTACCCGTGATCGTGAGCTCGATGCCATTGCCGACGGAATTCGACAACTCAAATCAGATGCGAAGAGCAATTCGAAGGGCGGGAACCGATGAACGAGATGAAGGCTCGATGGAATGATCGATTCGATGGAATGCTAGGATTCTCGCTCGTTTGGTTGGGGCAATTCGTGTCCTTGATCGGCTCGCAGATGACGCGCTTCGGGTTAACCATCTGGGCATGGCAAGTGACGGGGCGCGCCACTGCCCTTGCTCTTGTAGGCTTGTTCTCACTCATACCCATGCTGGTTTTCAGTCCTATCGCTGGAGCTGTCGTTGATCGATGGAGTCGCAAGAAACTCATGATTCTTGGCGATCTTGTCGCTGGTGTATCCACCATCTTCCTTCTCATCCTGTTTCTGATCGGGAAGATGGAGATCTGGCACATCTATCTTGTTGCCGCAATCAGTGGAACGGGTGAAGCATTCCAGCGGCCTGCCTATATGGCAGCGATCTCAACGATGATTCCCAAGAAACACTATGGCCGCGCTCAAGGCATGATCGGCATGGTCGCCTCTGCAACAAGCATCATTGCACCGATGGCTGCTGGTGCGTTGCTGGGCTTCATTGGCATCAACGGTATCATGTTCATTGACGTCGCCACATTCACCTTCGCCATCTCAATGCTATTCCTTGTTCGTATCCCTCAGCCTGCGCAGAGTACTGAAGGGGAGAAGGCACGAGGGAGCATGTGGCGAGAATCTGCATTTGGCTTCCACTTCCTCCTTGATCGAAGGCCTCTGCTCATCATGCTTATGTCGTTTGCGACGCTCAATCTTGTCCTCACTTTTGCCTTCTCGATTCTCGCCCCGATGATCCTAGCTCGAACCGAAACAAATGAAATCATGCTGGCAACGGTTCAGATGTTCTTCGGCTTGGGTGGCGTGGCAGGCGGAGCTGTGATGTCCATTTTCGGAACACCAAAGAAACGGGTTCGTGGTCTGTATCTGAGCATTCTTGGATCCATGCTGTTGGGACCAACGCTTCTGGGAATTGGCAGCAGTCTCCCTCTGTGGGCAGCTGGTGCCTTCTTCGTCGTCTTCTTTGCTCAATTTGCTAGTGGGACAAGCAGCGTTATCTGGCAAACGAAGGTCCCTCACGATGTGCAAGGTCGCGTGTTCGCCTATCGCGGGATGATTGCTTCGATCGCATCACCAATCGGCATGATGTTGGCAGGCACGCTGGCCGATTATGTGTTCGAGCCGATGATGCAGGTGGGAAACTGGGGCGCCGATATCTTTGGTCGACTCGTCGGAACTGGACCCGGTGCAGGCATGGGACTCATGATGGTGCTTGCTGGCACTATTGGTGTCATTCTCGGCCTTAGTGGCTTCATTATTCCTGCAATCCGCAATCTGGAAAAGCTCATCCCTGATTGCGACACCGAGCCAGAGCCCGAGGGTGTCGAAGCAGGGACGTAGGGATGGCGGCAGAAACCTTCACAGTGAAGGATATCAAGGGTGTGTGAAGCTCTTGAAGACCGGCTTCCACCCCTTCATGGCAAAGATCTCGGTTGCTCTGCGAGAGCCTGCCTAGCTGAGATTATTCGACATCAATAATCCACAGATTGTATTCTCCGCTCTCACGATTGGAGCTATAGACAATCTGATCTCCTTGTGGCGACCAACAGGGATAAATGTCATCCGATTCCCCACTGGTAATTCGAGTGGATGTACCCGCTTCGAGGTTGTATGTCCAAAGGTCGCCATTTCCCCATTCGCCACGTATGAATGCAATCCGTGATCCATCAGGAGACCAACTAAGATAGCCAACGGGCTCAGGGTAACTGGCAAGCTGATTCATATCTTCGCCAGTTACCGACATCACCATGATCTCAAAGTCAGAAGATAGGAAGGCAATCTGTGACCCATCTGGGGACCAGATGGGATCCATTTGTGGACCTGGCAGCGACGTAAGCTTCAGCGGATCACTTCCATCAAGTCGAACCAGCCAGATATCTGGATTGCTACTGCCACCTCTCCCGCCAGCCACTGCGAGCATCGATCCATCAGGCGACCAATCTGGATGACTAAAGCTCATGGTCGTACTGGTAATCCGAACCGCCTCTCCACCGTTCGCTGACATGGTCCAAATACTCCATCTCGTTGCCCCCATCACAGCGTAGGCAATCGTCGAGCCATCTGGAGACCAGGCCGGATGCATGCCGAATCCCGAGGTGAGTTGTGTAGCCTCTCCTCCTGAACTCGGAATGGTCCAGATGCGGTCTTCACCGTTAATCCAGGCTTGAAAGGCAATCGTAGAACTATCCGGCGACCATCGCGGATAGGTTGCGCCCGTGAGGTTTGTCAGCTGAATTGGTGTCGACATGTCAGATTCCGCAGCAGTTTGAGAGGCCAAACAGCCACCAGCAATGATGAGAATACCCAGAACTGGTACAACGATCGATAGGATGGTTTTGGACACAATGACCTCCGGAATGTGAATGCAGGAACGATTCTTCATCCTTCATCTGAAATTGACAGACGCATCGAGCTATGTGATTCACAGCGATTGTCGCGACTACTCGTGCAATTGATCCTACATGCTGGAACAACGGGATTCAATCGGATTTGACAGTAGGCTCTTCATTGCTGCAAAGGGATCTTTGCCCATCACGCCCCGAATAATCAGATGAATGCGATCAAATAGAGGGATTCAGTGTCAGGCCATAGAGCAATCCAAGGACCAGCATTTCAACGAGTCCGCATCCCAAGGTGTATAGCAATGCTGGGACAGGAACATTGAACGTCATCCATTGAGTCGCCACACCCATCGCCACGCGAAAGAACCAGGCAAGCAGCCCGAAGCTCAATCCCTTCAGCACGCCCGATTCGCCAGGCAAGCTTGCGTGGAGCAAAAGGAAGATACCGGCCATGGCAAAGCCATAGACGAGGTCAATCACCACTCCCGCTGGAACATTGATCGACTTCTTCGCAATGGGCTCAAAAACTCTGTATAGCCTTTGAGCTATGGGATTGGCGTTAATGAGTCCGTCCATGACGCCAAACAGAATGCCGCTACCAATGCTTACAACAATGTATCGAATCATTGCCCTCATCCCCTCTGCAAATGCACGTAGACTTCTCGTCGCTACGACTCATCAACTGCCAATCACTTGCCATCGGCCAGCATACAAGCGATGGCTTGATTCATACAAGATGCGACATCATCGCACAATGCTTTCACCATGCAGGGCATGAAGATGAATCCGGCAAGAGGGCAACGTAGATTGCTAGTGCCTGCAGATCATCCTCCTTCTGCTCCTCGTGCCTCATTCGATTGCTCATGTGCCCGATGTGGCTCAATCCTTATTGAAGTCTTGAACAGGTGCCGAGCCCAGCTCTCACTTCTACATTGACTCTCCAATCTTGATCTGGATTTCGGGGACATAGTACCTAGTCCACTTCCGATCTCTGAGTCTAGTACTGTGTTCCGGAACCTTGACGGCGGCTAATACGTAGATTAGCCGATTCTTTCGCGAATTAGGCGACTTGCCATTCTCACTGAACCACCGCACGCAAATCTAGTGGCCAGCCCTAGACGATCTACAGCGCTGTTCGTAGGGATTGCCGAATCTGCGCGCTTTGTTGGCCGCTCACACCCGCTTGGTCCGCGAAGCTAGCCCACTCGCGCATGACATCAAGAACTCGATCAATCAAGTCATTTGCCTTGGGCTTCTTCATGCCAGCCAGGCTTGCCAAAGTGATCAAATCGTCGCGTCCGATCTCATCACGCTTGCCATTGATGCTCATCTGATGGCGACTCGTCCAGGCGCCCGTAGGATTAAATGCATAGGCGATATCAAAGGCAGGCGATAGCCGCCATTCGCCTCTGCGATTCATGAGGAAAGCGATGTTCTTGACGTGGTCATCCTGATTGCGACCCACTACATTGAAGATGGCGCGCAGCACCTGCTGTTCCAAGTCAGCACGTGGCAAGTCGATCCGCTTCATCACTTGGAGTGCCTGCTCATAGGAAGTGCTGCCTGATTGGTTGTAGTCAACGTGAGCCATGGCACACAACGACTGGAGATGGAGCTTGTCACCCACCTCTGCTCGATCAAATCGCTTGGTCATGAAGTGGCTACGACCGTTCTCATGATGGAGACGGCAAGGCATCATGTCGATCCCGGCCTCAACGGCCATCAGATGATAGGCATACTCAATCTTCCCATAGCCCATCGGATCCGCGAGTTCTTTGTCGCGATTGCTGGAGATGCCATCAAACTTCAACAGCCAGTGCTCGTAGCCTGATCCTGCCTCAATCTGACCCGATCGGAACTGATTCGTGGAAGGATTCCAGGCAAGAATCGCCTTGGCGCGTGCTCCACCGGCGGACGTTCCCACACGGAGGATGTCCTGCATTGTCGTCTGGTCATCGTCTCCAGCGAGCACACCGTGCAGACCGGCTCGTTCGTCAAAAACTTGATTGACCAGCCCCACAAGGCTCTTAAGCTCGATTGCACTGGTGTTGGTTGGCGACCCCAATACAGCGGGCTCAAATTCGAGTGCACCCATGCCTCGATGTCCGACATAACACAGACGCTCCACGGGATGGAAGCTGTTTACCGTGCGCCCTTGTGAAGCGAGCCACGCATCGATCAAGGCATTGCCAAAACTGTCTGGAAGCGAGTCAGCAAGCAAGCCGGGCAGTCCACGAAACGTGTCTCGAGCAAGTGCCGGGAACTCATAGGGAAACTCGGCAAGCGGCATCATCAATGGGGCTACTTGGATACCACTCCTCAAGAACTCAGGCGTATACTGAAAAACAGCGACTTCCCTGTCATCCAACCAGCTAACCGCACCGATCGTTCTTCCCCACAGGATAACGCGCGCATCGTTATTCATCGGCGTCCTGGTCATCTCCCCATGCCCAAGCAGACCTAGCACTACCGGATTGGCTTGGCCGCGCACGCTTGCGCTCTCTCCCGCTACTGCCCGTTCGCTCTACAGGACGCACTGTCGGATCAGGTAACAAAGCCTCCAGATTCTGCTGGATGCCGAGAGCTGTGAGAACACGGATGAATGTGTCGAGGGTGATTCCCTTGCCGTTTTCTAGCCGCCCGATCGTGGGCAACGAAACCCCGGCTTCATCAGCAAGCTGCGCCTGCGTGATATTGCGAGCCAGTCGTATGCGCCTCACTTGCGCACAGAGGACCGCTTCAATCTGTTCACTCGATGCGAGCGTCATGTCTTTTTTATCAATCATATTTCACTTCTTATACGCCTACGCAATCCTTAATACGTAGTATATTGCTTTTTATACATCATGTCAAAAGCCCACCTCACCATGAAGGGCATGAAGAGACGAAAGAGGGGAAAGGACCGCCAAGAGAGAAGCTCTGCCCAGGAGCTTCTCCAGCCAACTCAAAGAGTTGGCGAACGCACAGAGCCTGCGAACTGCTGCGATGCAGCAATTCGTTGAAGTCTGCCGAGACTCAGACTCCTTTTGATGCGGAGGGAAGAATCAGGAGACTCGCCAGCTTGTTCATTGGCAAACCCAACTTCAGTATTGTGTCCCCAGAACCCTACCGACGGCTCACTTCTAGAGCATCTGCTCAATCCTGATCTGGAAGAGCTTGTCGTCGAACCAGTTTTCGTTGGTGCGTTGGGTGGCCCACAAGTATTGTCCATCCCAAGTCAGGTCCCAGGTGCCTTCGCTGCAGGCATAGATCGTGCCGAGAAGGTCGCCTGTCGAGGATATTCTGCGAATGCCGAGACCTCCTGGCACCCAGAAGGCGGTGCCATCCCATGCCAGTCCACCCCCACCACTCTCAATTTCAATGGTATTGATGAGCTTGCCTTGCTTGTCAACGCGGTAAATGGTTGAACTGGTCCAGCCCATAATGCACAAAGCTTGTCCATCCCAGGCAATACCCTTGGCTCCACCTTTTGGATCGGGAATGGTGAAGCTGGAGACAACGGTTCCCGTTGTAGTCATCTGATAAACCTTCTTCTCAGCGAAATCGTTGATCCACAGATGCGTGCCGTCAAACGTCATGCCCCAAGCTTGCGGTCCAGGATATTGCCACTGACTCAGAATCGCCCCGGATATCGGATTCAATCGATAGACGTTGCCCCACAGGGTGGCTGTCCAAATAGCGCTACCGTCCCACGCTACACTCCATGTCAGGCCTAAGCCATCACCGATTTTATTGACGATAGTGCGCGTTATGTCCTCGTCAGGATAGATGTACATGAAATGATCCAAATCACGATGTCCCGGCGTATAGCCCAATTCGTAGGGCCGGAAATCAGCCATCGGGAAGTTGAGAGTGGTCGGTGCCTGATCCCAGAAAGGTAGCCAAGAAATCACTTGACTGCATTTGGTCATATCCGTGACATTGCCTCCAAGGACTGTGCCAGCGTCGATTTGTAGTGTGTTCTGTCCTTCACCACAGCCAATGCCGCGCTCGTTTTCTCGAACCGAGCAACCCTTAACAATGAGCGTGCCGTGATTGTCTACGGACAGGCCTGCTGCAGCACTGGTTTCGACAATGCACCCTTCGACCGTCGCTGTGGACGCATCGACGTGAATGCCATGAGTTCCAGACTGAGCAATGTAGCAGTCGCGAATGATGGCGTCATTGTATTGCTCCATGGCGATCCCGTTGTAACCGTTCTGATAGATGCGCGCTCGTTCAATCGTTGGCTTGCAGTACGACTCCAGATAGATGCCTTCCCAATTGTTCCAGCGGACAATCAAGTCCGAGAGTCCCGGACTGCTATTCCACAGATTGAGTCCCTGTTGCGCAAATTCGAGGATGGCAAATCGAATCTCAGAATTGCTCGATACATCGACGAGCCGCAGCATGCTCCAGTCACCGTTCTGTGGAACAGGCGCGTCCGACGTGAACCAAATCGGGGCTTCAGCCACACCCACGGCTTTCAGCGTTCCCCGTACCTGCATACTCAACCGTCCGCCTGGATTCGTGTAGCCGCGATAATGCTTGAAGCGAACCTTCGTTCCAGGCAGGATGGTTAGTGTTACTCCCGGCGGAACATACACAAAGCTGGTGACCCAGATGTCTCCACTCCATGTTGTGTCCTGCCCAATCGTACCGCCAACTTCTCCGGAAACGCTTGACCCGGGAGAAGGAGAGGTTCCTGCACACATCGTTGTAGACAAGTTATAGCTATAGGTATTGGTCAGGCCAGCATTGGGGATGTCGAACTGTAAGGTGCCTGAGCAGGGCAGGGTGTCCGAAGGAAGCGGTGCAACCCAGGGGGTTGTTCCAATGAACAGACCGGTTGGATTCCCTGGATAGGGTCCATTGGGACGCGCCACAGGATTCCCGTTGCCACCTTCCATCGAGACTTCGAGTCCATCAACAAGCATCCGCCAACCACCCCAGTTGGGAAATGAATCCAGGCTGACTTCCATCACACTCAATCCGGCATTCCAATCGACAGACGTGATCTGCACAGCATTCGCTGTCAGGCCGATGACAACGAGGGCAACCAAGATCCCGAGGGTTCGTTTCATGTTCATGCAGCGAGAATAGGCATCTGAGGACTTGAGGACAAGCGACGGTTGTGCCTCACCACCGCACGAGCCGCTAACCATGAAGGACACGAAGATCATGAAGAAGGCAAGGCAGTCAGAATTGAGCTCTATGATTCAGCTTCCCTCAAAACCTTCATGTGCTTCTAGGCATCTGAGGACTTGAGGACAAGTGATAGTTGTGCCTCACCACCAAGCAAGCCGGGCACCATGAAAGACACGAAGATCATGAAGAAGGCAAGGCACTGATTCTCGCGAACCGGGGTTCAGCTACCTTCATGCTCTTCATGCGCTTCATGGTGAAAAGCTGTTGCGAGAGCCCGTTATAACAGGGAGGGCTAGCTACCAAACTTGCTAGGCCAAACTCTAGTAGAGGGTGAGCCCGTGGTTTCGCGGATCGCCAAATCCGAATCCCACGCTTGGATTCCAGATGCCGTGAGGCCAGGGGCTTGCCGACAATTCTGTCAGAGAGGGATCGGACCGAGGGCCAGCAAATCCGTAGAACTCTTCTCTTCCGATGTCTGTAGGCCGGTAGTAGCGAATCTCGAAATGTAGATGCGGGCCGCCAACTGTGCCTGCATAGAGATGCTGGGAGATGAGATCTCCCGCGAGGACTGTCGCCCCATTTAGGATCAAGCCATCAGCCTCATCGAGATCCAGGTCGATGTGGGCGTAAAGCGTTACCAACTTGCCAAGAACAGCGCCGCTACGATCAAGGATGTTTTTGGAAATAGACACGTACTGCCGGTACTTGTCGGCATCTCGAAACGTGGCAACCACGCCGTCATGAGCAGCATAGACGTTCACTGCGGTCGCACGATTCTGCACATGAAGATCCACGGCAGCATGATGCTGAGCAGCACCGTCGGGACCCTTCTGTGCTCCGAACACGCCAACCACTGGAACCGTGAACTCGGGGATCTGCCCTTGCCCATTGGCCAATGGATGATGAAAATCGTCAGCCTGGCAGACTAGCAGAAGCAAATCCAACTCAATCCTGAATGCACCGCCTTCAGAGGCTTGATAGTAGGCAGGTGTCAGCATGTCTGCCCATTCACTGGCCTCAACAAGAATCTGCGGAACGCATCCGGCCAGGAGAAAAACAAGCAGCAAGAGCCTGAAGACCATTGGTTTGGTTGCCTTCATGATGTGAATAGGATACTCGGTTGACGATCATTGAATCAACGATCTGATCTAGATGTCCCTTTCCAGAACGGGTCTTCACGACGCGTAATGCGCAAATGGCATCCTTTGTGTATACCTGTCTTCGTGCTGTATACTGTGTGCATACTATTCGTATCGGGTCGATATGATTGTAGATGGATTGGCCTTTCAAGCGGCTTCGCCGTTCGGGTCAAGAGGTATGTCCTGGAGATGGGCCGAAGTCAGCCCATCCTCCGGCGGAAATCGAGGAGGCAAGTCATGAAGGAGATTTTGATCGTTCTGCTAAGCCTGATGATGCTCGCAACTGTTACAGCGATCGCGAGCACTTCCGTCGTACCACGAAGCTATGAAAGCCTTCTGTTGTTTGACAACAACACGGGTTCTGAAGCCTTCAAACTGGGTATCATCTTCGAGCAGGCCGTCCCATTCACATTGGCTGATATTGTTGTGTTCGGCGGTGAAGATGTGTTGTTTATCGTGAATTCCACCGCATTCGCATTCATTGATGCTGTTGTTGTCGATGGCGGAACACTGCAGTTGGCGCTTCCCGCCGAGTACGCCAATGCCGTTGTTCTTGGAGCCTATTGGTTCTTCCAGTAAGGTCCCATCCGTCAAGATGTATTGCACTCTGTGGAAAGGCGCAAGAATGACCTCCTGAAGACTGTGGTTTGCCAGCCACTTGCACCCCAGCGATGTTTGCTGGGGTGTTCCTATGCTCTGCTACCTTCGCTGCGCCAGCAGCAGTCCAATACTCCCGGAACACGGTTACTCGTTGCCTAGCTTGCAGGCTCGTCCAACCCTAGGCGATAGAGATGCAGCATTGGCTGAACGCCTTCACTCACAGTCAGGTATCCCTGACCAGAATCACTGAAACCGATGGCTTCGCCTTGTGGCTCAATCGCCAAGGAAGCCGGACAGCCCGGCATGCCCAGCGACTCCCACCAATTTGCACCCGGAGAACGTGTCCAGATTTCGGCATTCCAATAGCCCCGCAATACGATGCTCAATCCGTCTCCGCTGATATCGCCGCCAGTTATGAAACCCCGCGCTAGCTCAACAAGAAACTCTAGGGTTGCAATACCCTCCAAACGATTTGGCACTCGATAGGCGCGGGCGTTGATGAAATCCTTGCTGACGATGACGACTTCTCCGCTGAGCGGATCGACAAGCAGTGCCTCTGCATCACGAGGGCGATCAGGATAGGCCGCCTCAATGACGTCGCACTCCGCCGCCATATCAGCGACATGTCCGTTCGCTTCCACAGTGACGTGTGGCTCTGAGAATCGATAGATACGAATGGTTTCGCGGGAACCCGCATTGTCTCCTATGTCGGCCAGGAAGAGGAAGTCGCCGTCACTAGGCCCTGGCCCGAGGGCGATGTCTTCGCAATCCACAGCATCAATCTTCGAGCCATCGCTGCGAAGCAGTTGGACCCTTGCGAGGAGTTGGCCATCGAAATCGATTGCATAGACCACAGCGCCGTCGCCCGAATCGTTGTGGACCCAAAGGATTCCAGGTTGGCTTCGACTGGCCACCAGCCCTGAGATTTCAGACAACGTTTCGTCAGCAATCGTCCTGGAATCGGTCACACGTTCCGTCTCCGGGCAGGATGTTGCCTCCTCTGCCAGCACTGCCAATCCGACCAGCCAAACCAGCGCCAGAGCAAGCAGCGCGATTTGCCCATGTCTCACTTTCGTCGCCACTTGCTGATTCCGATTCATGCCACAAGTATCCGGGATGTTGTACCCTACCCCAAGAGAACGAGCGAATTGGGTATTATCTGGCAGCAGACTTCGTTGCCGAGGTTCGTGCTACCCATTGACAGGAGTGTGAGATGAGAAGAGCTTTGGTGATAGGGTCGTTGTTGGTCGTCGGATGTGCCTTGCTGAGTGGATGCGTCGCAACTCGCGATCCCATTGTTGTCATGTCCGTGGAACCATCTACAGGCTATTCCCCACTGCTCGTTCACCTGGAAGCTCAAGTCCTCGACGCAGCATCAACTCCGCCAAGCTACGAGTGGGCATTTGGTGACGGCACATCTGCAAACGGGGCAAGTATCGATCGTGAGTTTACGGGCAACACTACAATCCTAGTCCATCTCACGGTCACAGACGCAGAAGGTCGACAGACTGTTGTGAACGATGCCGTACGACTACTCAATCGCATCCCGCATGCACAATTCACTTTCCAGCCCAATCCCGCACCAACGCATCATCCCATCCAGTTTGATGCCAGCGATTCATTCGATCCCGATGGCGAGATCGTGTCTTACTACTGGGACTTTGGAGATGGAAGCACTGCTATTGGCCCCGTCGTCGAGCATGAGTTCGAGGCGTCGAACATCAACTACCATGTCGTGCTGACTGTCACCGACGATAGTGGCGACGAGAATTCAACATACCGCGACCTCGAACTCATCGGCTGTGATCATTAGCCCTCGTACTTGGCTCAGCCCACAGTCTCAGAAATTGCAGGAACGGAAACCATGTGGAAACTGGAGCCTACCAGTCCTCGCGAACGACTCCGAACACCAGCGAATCGTATTCCCTACCTCTAACGATACACTGTGTCCTCAAGCTCTCCTCCTCAAGAAAGCCAAGCTTCTCAGCCAGCCGTACCATTCCCTTGTTACCTGACCAGGTCTCAAGGATCATCCGAGTGGCTTCCGGTGCAGCTTCGAAGAGGTAGTCGCCCCACAGCCCAAGTGCCTCGTACCCGATCCCTTGGCGCCAATAAGCAGGATCGTAGATGCTAATCCCAAGACAGCGGTAGTCTTCCTTCCAGTACCAACTCACACGACCAATGAGCTCATCAGTACTGCGCAGGCAGATTGGCAGCCTTACGCGTGGCGTGGGAAAATCCATGGTTTGGATGCCCTGCTCAATACTCTCACGCCATTCACCAATCTTCTTCTCAGTCGGCGGAGGGAATTGCGGGCCGTCAAGTTCCTGCCATGCATGGCTCGGTTTCATCCACTTCATCCAGGGTCCAATGTCGTGCATCTTCCAATCTCGGAGAACAATCGTTGCGCCTACAAGTTCTAGAGGCTTGGTCACTACACACTCCTATCCCGCTGATGCTGTTCAATGATTGGAATAATGCACTGTTCAATTGGTTGCGCATCAGCTCATGAAACCAACCGCCTCCACAATAGTAGGTAATGCGTGGCCACAAACAAAACTGCAGGAGGTTGGTAGGATGAAAGCTCTTAAAACACGACGCAGGACACTGATTGTGGTTCTTGCTCTAGTACTCACAATGGCCATCTCGGCTCTTGCTTGGGGAGGGATAGCAACCTCTCCGCTTGGATTCAAGCCGCTCGCAGGACTTGGTTCATGTCCGCTTGGGGTTGTAGCCCATAGCCTTACCCCCTGATCCTCCAGTACAACCGCGCCTCACACCATGCCCTCCAGAGGCGCGGTTTCTCTTCCAACTTGAAAGCAACTTCAAGAAGAAGCCCCCACGAAGAAAGGGGGCTCTCATCTGTGCTTTGCTTTGCTGTCGCTATTTCGCCTGGAGCACCTTCTTCACATGGGGAATCAGGCCTCCGTCTTCGAGAATGGCTAGCACCTCTGGCGGGAGCGGTGGGAAGCTGTAGGTCACGCCGTTGTGCTCGACAACGCCAGCGGAGAAATCAACACCGGCTTCATCGCCCGTTTTCATGGCGTCAGTTCCTTCTGCCAATTCGATGACAGGTAGACCGCTGTTAATGGCATTTCGGAAGAATATACGCGAGAACGACGGGGCGATAATCGCTGCCACGCCCGAAGCCTTGAGGCATGTGGCTGCTTGTTCACGCGATGATCCGCAGCCAAAGTTCTTACCTGCGACAATGATGTCGCCTGGCTGAACGGCCTTGGCAAATCCAGGGTCGAGATCCTCCAATGAATGCTCAGCCATCTCTGCGGGTTCCATTGGCTGGTATGTGTACTTCCCAGGGAAGATGACGTCGGTATTGACGTCGTCACCGTATTTCCAGACCTTTCCTTTGTTCATTATCCCTCCGACTTCGATTCCAGCATCTCGTGAACCCGTGAGATACTCAGAATCCATAAGCCTAACCATGAAGGCCATGAAGAGCATGAAGGGGAAGAGCAATTAGTCCTGCGACTTTGCTCCGCATTTTCTTCGTGTTCCTTCATGTTCTTCATGGTGACTGCTCTGCGCCTTTCTCTCATGCCCGACTAGAAGAACTCGCGGGGGTCGGTGATTACGCCCGTCACTGCCGAGGCAGCGACTGTCGCTGGGGATCCTAGATAGATCTCAGCGTCCCTTGATCCCATCCGGCCCTTGAAGTTGCGATTGGCTGTCGAGATAGTAGCTTCGCCAGGTGCCATCACACCTTGATGCGCACCCAAGCAAGGTCCACATCCAGGATTCAGCAACAAGCCGCCTGCGCGGACCAGCGTATCAATGATGCCTTCCTTCAACGCCTCAAGAAGGATCTCTTGAGATGCGGGCAAGACGAGCAACCGGACGTCGTTAGCCACTTTGCGCCCTTCCAGAATCTTGGCTGCAATGCGAAGGTCCTCCATGCGACCATTGGTGCAGGTTCCCAACAAGGCTTGCTGAACCGGGGTTCCTGCCACATCTTCCACTGGGCTAACATTGTCCACGGTGTGAGGACGCGCCACCTGTGGCCCAAGGGCAGAAGCATCAAACTCCAGCACGCGCTCATACTCCGCGTCGTCGTCAGGGAAGACGGCTGTGTATTCGCCTTCTGCTCGATCAGCAAGGAACGAGTAAGTCTTCTCGTCAGGCGCACAGTAACCGTTCTTTGCTCCCATCTCGATGGCCATGTTAGAAAGCACCATGCGCGACCCAATGGACATGGCTTCGACGGCTTCTCCCGAGTATTCGACAGACTTGTAAAGCGCGCCGTCTGCACCGATCGAGCCGATGATGTGTAGGATCAAGTCTTTGGCTGATACAGGATCTGCCAATTTCCCGTGCACGATTATCTTGAAGCTGGCCGGTGCCTTGAGCCAGATCTTTGATGTAGCATAAAGTACAGCCATTTCAGATCGGCCAACACCAGCGGAGAATGCGCCGAATGCTCCATATGTCGTCGTATGCGAATCCGAACCAAGAATTAGTCGCCCAGGAAGTGCAAATCCCTTTTCGGGCAGCACTTGGTGGCAGATACCGACACCAGCATCGAAGAAGCGACGAATGCCCTGCATCTGCACGAACTCACGAATCTCTTTGTGATTCTGAGCATACTTCTCTTCGGAAGCAGGCACAGTGTGGTCAAGGACAATCACGAACTTGTCGGGATCCTTGACCACGTCCACTCCGATCTTGGCGAATTTCTTGGCAATGGCTGCGGTGTTGTCATGAGACAGACAAACATCGGGCTCGATCTCTACGATCTGCCCAACGTCAATTGAATCGAGTCCCGCCTTGGCAGCGAGGACTTTCTGAGCAAATGTCATCCCCACGGTCATCACCCCTCGATCGGGTCGAAATTCATGAAGTCAGCAAAGTGACAGATAACAGATTCGGGAATGCGCTTGAACGGATCGCCTTCCTTCGAGTGCGTACCGATGATGTGCTGGACCGTTCCTGGCAGTCCATGAGCGTCCGCTAGGGCTACACCTGAGAAAGCATGTCGCACGATCTTCCCGTCTGCCGTCTTGCGAAAAGCACCGTCTACTTCTTCCATCTCAACGAGCTTGCCAACGTCGTGAAGGAGTGCTCCGGCAATGAGAATGTCTCTGTCCAGCTTCAGATCGACGCCGTTGTAGATCTCGTCGAATGTGTCGGAAACAGCGGCACAAATGCGGGTCACACTGCGAACGTGCTGTGCGAAGGATGCCGACACTTTCTTGGCTAGCGTGAATGGCATACGCGCGACATCATCTGGCGTCCAGCCGCCACGCTCCAATCCGTCAATCCAGGTGGCAATGACTTTCTCACGTAGATCGACATCGCCAATCCACTCGATTTCCGGCAGGATACTCAGCAGTTTCTCTCTCACTCGAATCCCTCCACCTTACGAACCACATCAATCGTGGTTCCATCACGCCACTCAATGGCGGCGACGATTTCTTCCCCGAAAACGGGCTTGCTGACCGGTTGGACCATTGCGTCCACTTCATGTTTGATCTCGGCCAATGTGCGAACCGGGAGTCCGGCTGCCACGAACCGATCTTTAAGATCTTCTCGCTTGGGATTAACGGCAATACCGCGTTCAGTAACGATGACGTCAACAACTTCACCTGGCGTTGTCACAGTCGTCACCGAGTCCATGATCACGGGAATCCGCCCACGCAACGTGGGAATGGTGATCATGGTCATGGCTGCGCCTGCAGCGACATCCTGATGCCCGCCGATACCGTGCAACAGCAGCCCATCAGAATGGGTGTTTACATTCACGTTGAAATCGAGATCAACTTCTGTCGCTCCCAGGAATGCGGCGTCAAGCTTGTAAGTCGCACAGCCACGCGAATCGAAGTTGGCGTACATGCCTGGATCGATCATGACATGTGCCTCGTCTTCGCTCAATGAGCGGACGGCATCCAGATCAAAGGCTTGCCCGTCGAGGATGGCGCGGATGAGTCCGCGGTGAAGCAAGTCGACCAGCATCTTCGTTCCCCCACCCATGCCAAATGAGCCGACAATGCCTGCCTTCTCCATCTCGTCGCCAAGATATTTGGTAGCCGCCAACGAGATGCCTCCTGCGCCGCCTTGGAAGCTGAAGCCATCTACGAAGTATCCAGAGTGTACGACGGCGTCCGTTGTCATCTGTGCAATGAGCAGGCGCGTCGGAGATGTGGTCAATCGCAACGTTCCGGAGGCAATGTTTGCGGGATCGCCGATTTCGTCCACGACAACGACGTAGTCAACCCAGCCCTGCTGAATCTCCATCGGATACACCGGATAGGGTGCCAGATCACTGGTCACAACAACTGTATGTTTGGCATATTGGGCATCCACAGCTGTAAATGCGATCGGTCCGCACGGCGTCTTGCCCTTGATGCC
>Ga0233431_1001123_pt1 | contig 48800 bp, 61 predicted proteins | sample SI_118_April2016_FD_179867 | JGI IMG/M metagenome (GOLD analysis project Ga0233431, IMG submission 179867) | Seawater microbial communities from Saanich Inlet, British Columbia, Canada - SI_118_April2016_200_MG | ecosystem: Environmental > Aquatic > Marine > Inlet | place: Canada: British...
AAAAGATTTACTTAACGATTCCACCCATTCTACAAACTGTTGTTCCGCAATCAGGGCATTTTCCCTTTGCAATCTTTGTTCCTCTCTTTGTTAAAGATTCTTTTGGGTCTTTCATTTCAACCTTTTTCTTACATTTTACACAGTATCCTTCAGTTGCCATTTGTTTTTTATTAACCTCCTTGTGATTATTTATGTTTTAAATCTGTATAGATTTATTATTTTACACAGGGCTTTCGTATTTTTAAAGGTATTTATTGTGTAAAATGGGTGTTTTTATGTGTAAATTAAGCTTTTTTAATATAACTTAATTTTAATAGATTTTCTAGTGAATCATTCTTTAATTCTTCTTTAAGTTCATCAATCTTTTTTATTGCAGTTTCTCCTAATGTTGTGTTTGAGGAATCATCTTTTGTATCATATTTTTTACATGAAATTATTTCATATTTTATTTCTGCCAGGTTTGTTGATAGATTTTCAGAAGGATATCCTCCTGATTCGTGAGACATTGGAGAAAAACATTCATTTTTGAAAGTATCATATTGAATCATTCCGCTTTGTACAGGATAAATTCCTTTTTGTTCAGCAAGATAGATAATCCCACATATTTCCCTATATTGTTTTGGATGGATATTTCTTATATCAATTTCAAATTGGTCTAAAAATAATTTTAATTTTATTTGTTGAGCATCCATTTTATTAATTCTTATCTTTTTTATATAAAGATTATTGTCTTAGAATTAGATTTTAGCTCTTACACTATGCTTAGCTCCGCAAGCTAAACAATGAAGAAATGTTATTCTGTCTTGTTTGATTATTTCTGTATCTGGTTTTTTACACTCTTTACATAATACAAATTCATTTGTATACTGTTCTATTTTTTCATTAATCTTTGAAGAAGGAATTTTTCTTTGAAGAACCGCTCTGTTGTCTTTAATTTTTCCAGATGTTGCTAATTCTTTTAATAGGAATTTAAGAACATGTTCTGGATCTCTTCTTAATCCTGAGGCAATTTGTGGGAAATTTGTTAAAATTGTCTTAGTTCCTTCTGCATGGCCCTGAGCCTTTGGGATTTCAAAACGTTCCCCACTATGTTCAATAGGTTTAACGTCTTTGTATGCTTCATCTAATAGTTTTTCGTAGTCGTTTGTCATAGAAATAAGGAGATTAAAGGGTTTTTAAGGGTTTTCTATTCTAAGCATAAAAAATAATTTTTGTCTACATTTTCTGTTAAATGTATTAATCCTTTTTTTACTTTGTATGTTTCCATTACACTTGGTAGAAGTGTTTTCTTTGGATGTCTTAAATTATGATCCCATTTAGACTGTTGAGTCTCTCCTTGATTATGATATGAAGTAAATTGGTTTATCCAATTCCAATTTACTATAAATAATTCTCTTGAAATAACTAAGGATTCTAATTCCTTTGGATCTTTTGTTTTTATTGTTGAAGGGGGTTGTTTGATATGATAGGTTCCAATGCCCCAGAATGCTTTTTTATTTGGATGCTTTTTTTCATAGCTTAATTGATGTTCTAGTACTGTCCATTTAATATGATTTTTTTTATTTGGAGTTACTGCAAACTTTATTTCAACAATTTTATTTGAATCTATTAAATCTGGGCCTGCATCAGGGTTTATTTGCATATTAAGTGCTTTTGCTGCCCATTTGTGATTTACTCCGGGCATTATTGAATTAAAATATCTTGCTTTGTTTTGTTTAACTGTCATAGAATTATCCTAAATATCGAACGATTCCGGGTTTAGGCTCATAAATTATACCTTCTTCAAGAAGTTTTTTTATTTCTTGATGAATTACTTCAGGATTATTATCTTTAAGGTTAAGGATAATTTCTTCCTTATCAATTCCCTCTTTTGATTCTGCATCTCTTATTCTATCAATTATTTCATCTCTTAATGCTTTAACTTCTTTTTTTTGTTCAGGAGTTACAGGTGTTGGGATTTCTTTTTCAAGTTCTAATTTTCTTACTAAAAGATATTTTGGATCTTGTTTTTTAATTATCTCAGGCATAACATATAGTTCTTGATTATATGAACGAAGAAGCCCTATGAGAATTACTGTGTCTCCTTGATTTAACTCTTTGAATTTATTTATTTCTTCTCCAAAAACTCTTGCTCTAATTTGTCCGCTTCCATCATCAAGTGTAATTGATGCAAATTTTGATTCCCCTTCAGATTCATATTTGTCTATAACATTTGAGATAAGATTTATTCTTAATATTTGTTTATTACCTAATTCTACAAATTGTAATCTTGGATTTTGAGCTTCTGATTGTTCAAATATTTGTTTAGCTCTTAGAAGATTTCCAATTCTTAGTTTATGTGCTGTTTCTCTTTTTTTAAATTCTTCTGGCATGTCTGATAAAACTAAATTTTGTTTTTAAAGATTTATGTTGTTTTGTGTTATAGAAAAGGTTTTAAATTAAATGCATTTATTTTTTCCTATGAAGAAGTACTCTAATTATAAGCTGATTAAAAAAATTTATGAGAATCCTGGTTTTGATGATGCTGTAAAAGATTATTTGATTAAAGGGGTTGTGACTGGTGTTGTTTTTTCTAAGTCTAAATCAGCTAATAATCGCCTTAAGAAAGGATTTGGTAGTTTGGAAAAGAGATTGAGTAAATAGATGAATAAATCATATAAATTGTTTTAAAGGGAGGAATTATGAAAACTTATGGATAAATCTTTATTTTTTGATTTCCAGAAATGGGATGATTATTTGAAAAATGATTTAAATGGTGCCGTATCAATTAAGTCTCATGGTTCAAATGCAGAAGATGTATTTGTTTCATCTCCTATGGAACATTCCGTTCAAATCAGTTATAGGGACTTTGTAGAAAGTCATTCATTTACTAAAGGAAATTATGATAGGGATGGAGATTTAGGATGTTGGGAAGAATTAAGATTAAGGATTAAAGTTCCTAAACATTTTTCTGAAAAAAAAGAAATCCCGCCAGGAAAATATAGAATTAGGGTTCAGAAAGAGGAATATGAAAAGCCGATTGTTAAAACCTTTATTAGGGGTTTTTTAGGATGGAAACAAAAAAAATTACCAAACACAATACCACTAGATACTTTGATTAAAGGAAATTTGGACGATTATGTTTTTGAGTGATCTCAGTTAATTTAAATCAATTGATATTTTTTAACTATTTTTAGCTTTTCATCTGAGTAGCTTTATTTATTATGAGATATTGAGATTATTTCCTAGATCAATTGTACAAACCCGCTCTTAGGTTGAAAAACATCTCCGGATTTTTTAAGTTGATTTAGAGTTTCATCAAAATCTGTTTCTGATACATCTTTTAATTCTTCCTTTAGAATATCTATTGGAACTAGTTTACCATGTTCTGCTTCTAAGGACTTTATTGTTTCTTTTAGAAGAACTATCTTGTTTCTTTGACTTGAGGAGGTCTTTGATGTAAATCTGTCGATGTCAAATGTTTTTGTTTCAGGATCATAACCAACTTGCATTAAGTAATAATTTGTTAATCTAATTGCTACTTCGGCATCTTCTTTATCTACTGTATCATTTAGTCTTGATTTTGCATGAGCTTCTGACAATCTTACTAGTCCTTGCAATTGTCTTGCGGAAATAGGTATTCCTTGACCATCTCCTGTCGCTTGCATATTTCTTAATTTAACATAAAAGTTTTTAATTACTTCAACGGCTTCATCAGTTAATTGTGGTTCGCATTTTTGTTTGGCATAAGCGATATATTTTCTAAATAAATCTCTTTCTATTGCTGGTTTTTGATCCTGTTTTTTATGCATATTTAGAACATGAGTTGCAATCGCGTCATCTTGTGTTACGTTTGGCAAATCTCTTAAAATGAATATCAAATCAAATCTGTTTATTAGTGCAGGAGGAAGATCAATTTGTTGTGTAACTGATTGTGATGGTTCAAATCTTCCGTATTTTGGGTTTCCAGCTGCAAGAACAGATGTTTCAGCAGAAAGTGTTGCTTGTACATTTGCTTTAGAAATTGTAACTGTTTGCTGTTCTAATGCTTCGTGCATTGCACTTCTATCTTCAGGTGTCATTTTTTCAATCTCATCAATACATATAACTCCTTTATTTGCAAGAACCATCGCTCCAGCTTCCAAACTCCAACCCTTTAGAAATTCATCTCTAACAACTGTTGCAGTAATACCTCTTCCACTTGCACCCATTCCTACAACATACCTACCTCTTGGAGCAATATTTGAAACAAACTTTAAAGTAACGGATTTAGCTACTCCGGGATCACCCATTAAGAATAAATGAATATCTCCTCTTGAAGTTGTTCCATCAGAACTTACTTTTCTTACTCCCGAGAACATTTGTAAAACTAAAGATTCTTTAATTTCCCCATATCCCCAAATACTTGGAGCAATACTTTCTCTTAATTTATTGAATAATTCTGGGTCTGCGGCTAATTCTTGAATTTGCCTTTCTTCCTCTTCACTAATATCTAAATCTTCATAAGTAGAATCTAGCGGGATTAAATTATTTGCTTCTATTGCTATATCGAATCTTGTTGAAATTGCTCCAGTTGGTAGTGGAACTGGAACTTCTTTAAGAACTCCTAATACACGAACCTTGCTTCCAGGCGTTGTTTTTTCTTCCATATGTGGTTCTACTAAATCTTCTTTAAGAAAAACATTTAATCTTCTTGGTTGTTCTCCTCCAGATAAAGATTCTGGAGATTCTTCTATTACTAATCTTTGAGCGTCAACCATTATTTTTGATAATAATCTGAATTGTCCTTTTCTTCCGCATGAACATCTTGAAGGTTCTCTGAATTTTTTTTCAATTTGTAAAACTGAAATAACAGTTCCACAAGAAGGGCATTCAAATTTTGCATTAACAACCTGAGGCCTTACTTCTGAAGCTTGTCTTACTAATCCTTCAAAAAAAATTAGTTGATTAAGGTGGTGTGAACGAATATTCCTTATTTTTACTTCCTGGGTTTCTGGAAGATCATTAAATCTAATTCTTGGACCTTTTATTAATCCGGTATCTTCTAAAGCTAATTCTAAAAGTTGGAAAATTTCTTCTGGATTTCCAATTAAAGCTTCTGCTAATACAGGTGAATTTGAAGAAAGATCATCAAAGTTTACATATACAACTTTTTTCCCTTTTCTAATACTTTCACCAATTTCTTTTTTATAAGTTTCAAAAAAAGACTTTGCTTCTATAGTTAATTCTTCATTATTGCTCTTTTTTGCTGGCATGTCCGCACCTCATATAAGAATGATGACAATATTAGTTATAAATAATTATGGTTGTGGAAAATAACTGTTTCAGACAAATGAAGCCATGGGGGGTAAATTATCTTTGAGAATTTGCTTCTTTAACAACACGAATTAATTCTTCCATAGAATCTGTTAATTGTTGATTATTTTTTGTTCCTGTACAAACAAGTTTACCATTACTGAATAATAGGAATGTTGCATTAGGTTCAACTAATTTGTAAACTAAACCTGGAAATTGTTCAGGTTCATATTCTGTGTTTTCTAGTGCTAATGCTAGGTAATTTAAGTTAAGTTTCATGTTAATAGTTCCAGAAGCAACAATATTTTGGACAGTTATTTTTGGTTTATCGGTTACTTTAACGTTTATTTTTTTAACTGTTTTGATAACTTGCTCAATAACCTTTTTTACTTGTGCAATAGATTTTGTTCCTGTACACACTAGATTTCCTGATGAAAATACAAGAACTGCTGATTTTGGTTCTTTTACTCTAAGAACTAAACCTGGGAATTGTTCAGGGTTATATTCTGTATTAGGTATTGTTTTAGCTAATTTTGTTAAAGGAACGTCTTTTCCCAGTGCAGTTGTAGCAACAATATTTTGAATTTTTAAAGAAGTTTTTTGTTTTGTAGTTTGAGCCATTTTATTTTTATTACTTTAGAATAACATGATTTGTATATGCTTTATAAAGGGTATGGGTTTATAAAGGTTTGGGTTGCTATCGAGGAGAATTAATAATGTATCTTTAATTCATGTCTTTTGAAGTCTGATACAACTTCTTTTACTGTTGCGGCATCTTTTTCACTTCTATCTGGACGTAATGCAATTATTCTTGGAAACCTCAATGCAAATCCAGATGAATATGTTGGAGAACGTTGGATATTTTGATATAATATTGTTACAACAATCTTTGGTTTTATTTCTACTTGCCTTCCATGTTCTTTTGTTATTAATGGCTTAAGTTTTTTTGTTAAATCTGTGAATGAAAGGCCCAGTTCTGATTTTTCTTTTAATCCTGAAGATTTTCCTATTTCTACAAATTTATTATTTTTTGTATCTTTGCAAGATAAAGTAAATGTTGCAAATGCTCCTGCCCTTTTCCCTTTTCCATATTCTGCTCCTGTAATTACTAAATCTAATTCATTTTCTGCAGGTTTTAATTTTAACATGTGCCCAACCCTTGAACCAGGCTGATATTTAGAATCTTTATTCTTAATCATAACCCCTTCTTGTTTATCGTTTAGTGCTTGTTTGTAAAAAGCATCTGCCTTTTTTGCATCAGATGTTATTAGTTGATGAGCCGTTTTGAAATGGTATTTTTTATTTACAACTAATGTTCTTAATAATCTAGTTCTTTCTTCAAATGATTCTGAAAGTAATGATTTTCCATTGTAATATAAAATGTCAAAAACATTTATTTCAATTGGTAGTTTTTTAACTAATTCTTGAATGTTGTGTTTTCTTCTAATTCTCTGAGAAACAGCTTCGAAAGGAGTGTATTTTTTTGTTTTTCTATCATAACCTACTGCTTCTCCATCTAAAATGAATGATTTTGCTTTAACATGTTCTTTAACGTATTTTACGACATCAGGGAATTGTTTTGTAACATTATCTAAACGTCTTGTGAAAATTTTAATATCTCCTTTGTCATCTTTATTTATTAGCATTCGAAATCCATCATACTTATATTCAAAGATTGCAGGTTTTCCTACTCTTTTGAAACCATCCTCAATTGATTCTGCTTTTAGCGCTAGCATGGCTCTTAAAGGGTGTCCTGGGGTTAATTTTGTTGCTTGTAACTCTTTAATCCCTTTACAAGCTTTTTCAAATATAATTGCAAAATCATTAGCTTTGTTATAAGAGTCTTCAACTGCTTCGGTAATTTCGCTTGTTTTTTCCTTGAAACAAGCTTGAACGATACTATCTCTTATTGTTCCTTCTGCAACCCCTATTCTTAAGTGACCCAATAGCGTCCTAATGATATATTTTGCTTCTATTCCGCAAGCAGAAGTTAATAGTTCTGAAATTAATGCAAGTTTTTTACCAACAGTTCCTTTTCCCTCTAACTTTGGAAGTTTTTGTAAATTTTCTAAAACTTTTGTTGTTGTTAACTTATTAGAAAATAATGTTCCTTGTGATTTTTTTGACATTACTTCTTCTGCAACTAAACCTAAATCTCCTATTTTTCTCCATTTAGAAATAATTTCTTTTTTAGAAATTCCTGATGACTTTTCAAGAGCTTTAATACAAAGTTGTTCTGAGATTCCAAATTCGCTTTCATCATAATCTGGATATGCTTTTCCTTGAAGAAGATAAATTATTTGATAGTCTTCTTTTTCCTTCTTCATGTTATTAAGGAATTCTGAAAGAATTTCTGTTTTTTTTAATCTTGAAGGATTTTTTTCTAGATTTTCATAAGTCTCACACAATTTTTTATAATCCATTTTATAATTATGTAAATAAGGTTTTTATATGTTGTTTTAATTATATATTTATGAAAAGATTAAAATGTTTATATTTGGATTTATTATCTATTCGCGGATTATTTATGTCTAAAGAAGAGAATGCTAAATTTCATTTAAAATCTATTTGTCCAAAATGTCCTAAATGGAGAAGAGAGATGAGAAATTTGAAGGGGGATGGATGTTATTGGATTAACGAATGGAACAAAAAGAATTATAATATTCCAAGAAGTTTTGGTTTTAAGAATTGGTTGAGCCAATATGTTTTTTTAAAAGTTAATAAAAATAATTTGAGGGTTTGATTATTTTCCTCTCCCTCTACCTGATCTTACACTAGGTCTATTCTTATTCATTGGAGACTTATCTCTTAATCCTCTTGATTTCTTACCTGCACTTGTAAGTCCTCTATGAACCCTATGTTGATTTGTCTTCTTTGTCATGAACTTTGTATTCTTATCTGATTTGATTTCAGGTTTTGAATAGTCAATTAATATAACTTCATAAAAATAATGTTTTCCATCTTTTCCAAGATTGTATGAATTTAATACTTCTAAATTTGGAAACTTTTTTTGAGCTCTTTGCTCACAAATCCATCTGTAATTCATTTTTACAACTTTCTTAATTGTGTGTCTTTTTGATTTTCTTCCTTTATTTGTTCTTGCTCTTTGCCTTCCACCCCTAACAACTCTAACTCTTGCAATAACATAACCTTTCTTAGCCTTGTAACCTAGGCTTCTAGCTCTATCTAATCTTGTTGGCTTGTCAAGTTTTGTGACTGCTTCTTCCTTTCTCCACTCAGTCATTAACTCTCTAAGTTTCTTTTTGTCTGGTTTTTTCCAGGCATTTCTTATATGTTGATATAATCCTTTTACCATGTTATTTCTTACAAAATTGTGTTTTTAAAGCTTATCATAAGCGATATAAATATGAGCCTGCCAAGATTTGAACTTGGGACCCCTACCTTATCAGAGTAGTGCTCTAACCTGGCTGAGCTACAGGCTCATATAGAAATTATTATATATTTAGGTTTATAAGAGTTTTTATTGATATTTTGAAGAATTATAACAAGGATATGAGTAAATATCTTTCATAGAATCTCTATCATATATCATTCCAAAGGTTACTTGATTTGTTGGAGGTTCTCCCGCCTTTCTTGAGTCTTTAAGTAATTCTAACTTTATTTTTCCTTCAGGAAATAATCTTCTTTCTAAATTATTTAAATTACCTATTAGTTTTTCATTTGGATTATCGATTTGGAAAAAATATCTTCCTTCTTTGATATTGTATGTAGTTCCACTAATAATAAAACTTATCTCTGGATGTTTTCTAGCAAACGCAATAATCTCTTTCTCTTCTAGGCTAACTTTTTCTGGGTGAAAAATATCTGGATTTGCAGCAGTTGTTGGAATGTCCATTTTATTTACTTTGAAATTCTAAGATTAAAAGTTCTTTTATTAAACTATATCTTAGAACCGGAAGATTGATATTTATTGTTTTTGAATAAACTTTGTTTTTAGTAATTGCCTTAACTTCTATTGAATTTTCTAGTTTATTGATGAAGATATCTTGAATATCTTTTACTCCAGGTACACTTAATTCATAAACTAATTTTCCAGATAATCTTTTCATTATTGTCTTTGGTTCTTTTCTTGGAAGTTTAGATATTTGTTGTATCTTTTCTTCTGAGACAGGTTTTGATTGTATTTTTTGAGGTTTATCTTGTTGAAACGGGGTTTGTTGTTTTGATTGATTTAATGGAACTTCTTTTCCATTAACCATAAATTTAATTTTCATATTCGAATTTGGAAAATTTGGTTTTTGATTTGGATTATTATTAGGGTTTTGAATTTCTGAATTCATTTGTTCTTCCATAGACTTCATAATTGTTGGTAATTCTTTCATCGCTTTATTTATTATTTTGTTCATAAATGATCCGCCAATTCCAAGTGGTTCATTATTTTCTGTAAAATCATTTTTTCCTAGAAAACCAAAATCTTTATCATCATTTTCAGATTTAAAATTCTTACCACAGTGAGGACAAAAGTCATATGATTTTTCAATCTTCTTATTACATTTTGGACATTTTTTCTTAAACATTTTTAAATTATCCTTCAGAATCCCCTAAGTATTTTGATATTACTAGAGTATTTAAGTTTTATGGGCTTTTCGTTAAACAAAAGCTTTTTAAGATGTATATTTTTATGTTTAGCATATTAAAAAGAATGTTTTCAACCCTTTAGAAAAGGCTTGACCCAAAAATGGATAGAGAAGAATTAATAAAAAAATATGATGTCGATGTTGAGAAACTTGAACAAGAACAGCTTGAGCTGGCTAAAAAACTTGAAATAAAAGATAAGATAGATTTTTCTTTAGCAGATACATTCGGAGCAGTAGATATTACTTTTATTCAAAATAAAATTTTAGTTTCTATTGTTGTTTGTAAGGGTCTTTTAGAAAATGAAGATGGAAAAAAAGAATGTGAGGTTTTAGATAGGGCTTATTTTTTGGATAAGGTGAGATTTCCATATTTAGCAGGATTTAGGGCCTATAGGGAATTGCCAGCAATGGTTGAAGCTTTTGATAAATTAAGTGAAAAACCAGACGTAATTTTTGTTTCAGCTCAAGGGATTACACACCCGAGACTTGGTTTAGCAAGTCATTTTAGTTTAAGTGTTGATGTTCCTGTAATTGGTGTTGCAAATTCAATTATTGATTCTGAGATTAAAGATGAAGATATTTTAATTAATGGGAAAAAGGTTGGAAAAGTTTTTACAAGTAAACAAGAAAGTAGGCCTATGTATATTAGTCCTGGAAATCAAATAAGTGTTGATAGTGCATTTAAGTTGTGTAAAGATTTTATTAATTTACCTCATAAATTACCAGAACCAATGCATTTAGCAGGGAAATATGGTAGGGAAGTTAAAAAAGAGCTAAAGATAGAAACACAATAATTATTTCTTTCCGCTTTTATGCCTTTTTTTAATTGCGAAGTGATGCACTTCAGATTCAAATGATGGTTTCTTAACTATTCCAAATACAAAATTCTTTAAGGCTCTTGAACTGTCAAATCTTTCTGTTTTTCTAACCTCTTTTATTTTTGTGATTAATAAAATTCCTGTAATCATTCTTACAAATGCTGAAATAAGGAAGATGAATAATAATGTATCCATAAAACTAATTGTAATTACTTTGGCTAATATTCCTCCTAGTCCTGCACCTAAAAATACTCCGATCCCCATTAAAACATGAAAGTAGGAAACAACTAGACTTCTTTTTTGAGGTGAAACTGAATCAAAAATAAAATTACCTGTTGCTAAATTTAATCCAGACCACGCGATTCCTCCAATTAGCGAAGGACCTAATATTAGGAAAAGAACATTATTTGAAAAAAGCCATAATATTGGATAGAGTGGAACTAATACTGCCGTTATTTTGATAACTTCATAGTTTCCGTATTTATCTGCGAATTTCCCCCAGATTCTTATTGTTAAGGCTGTGAATAACACTTGAGACATTACAACGGCCATAAATGTAATGTAACTAAATCCTAAATTTCTTAACATGTAAACTGCAAAAAATGGAGAAGCTATTGCTGCTGCAAAATTTAGTAATGAACGGTAAATCGCAAATCTTCCAAAATTATTGGAATGGGCCTTTCTAATGAATTGCCAAAAACTAAAATAATACCCTTTTTCAAGTTTTAATTTTGGTTCATATGCTTTTTTGAAATAATGTCTTGAAATGAATCTCGCAATCATTGCTAAGAAAAATAAAATCATAAACCCTAACATGACTAGGTTTTGCTTTTTTATAAAATCTAAAAATAATGCTGCAAGAATTGTAAAAATTAATGAGATTATTCCAACGATATAATTTCTTTTTGCAAACCATTTTCCCCTATAGCCTTCATCGACTATATCTCCGGTCCAGGAAAACCAGGCAGGCACCGGAATTTGAGCTACTACGGTATAAATTGTAAAAAAGAAAAGTAATAAAAATGGGAGTATGGAAACTAAGATTCCTTGGTGGAAGAGAATTGCTATAATGATAAAAGGGATCCAAAATAACGCTTCGTAAAAAGTTGCTTTTAATAGTATTTTTTTCCTAGAATGTTTTTCAATTAATCTTGCACTAAATATTTGACTTATTGGACCTAGTAGCCCTGTTATCGAAGACAACATTGCAACTGTTGCATTTCCTGCATTTAATGCAATTGCGAAAGGAGCGATATAAGTGTCTCCAAGTGCCTGTCGTATTGTTGCAAAACTACCTTCTTTAACACTTAAATGTCTTGATTTCTCTTTTAATTTTCTAAGTTGCTCTTTTCTCATTTTGAAAATACTCCCAATCTATCTTCTTCTGTAATATTTGTTTTTATTGTATTTTTTAATGTTATTGATAAAACTGCAAGTAATAAGATTATAATTATAATTATTATATAAAATATTCCCCAAGAAAAAGTTGTATAAACTTCTCCTTCTAACTTATCTTCTGTAACAATCGGTTTTGTTTCTTCTTTAATTTCAGGGGTTGCATTATTTTCTTTAATTGCATATGCTGTAATTCCATTATCAATCTCCTCTACAAAACTTACAAAATTAAATAGGAGTATTATCGATACTAACATTATCGCTAAGAACATTATTGTAGGATAATTGTTGCTTTCAAATATTGAGTTTATTCTTTTTTTCATTTTTGTTTAGCTTGTTTTTTTATCTCTTCAGTATCAATTTCTATTGGTAAAAAATCTCCTTCATCTAATTCAAATCTATCTACAGTATCTTTTGGAATGGTTACAACATAAGAATTACCTACTTTTCTAAGCTTAACATCAAATTTTCTTTTACTCATTTTATTTTTTTACGTGTTATTGTATATACAATACATATATAATGTATATATTAGTATAAAAAGGTTTTGTCAGAATTAGTTTGCGATATCTTGTTCTAATTTATGCCCGCAGGTTTTTTCATATAATTTATCCAAATCTTTTTTAGATGGAATCAGTTTTTTATGAAGATATTCTAAAGTAATATCATCAAAGAAATTTCTTATTTCAGTATCAGAAGGAATTTTAGTTCTATCTCTAACCTTTCTATCAAAATCAAATTTACTAATTGTAGAGTAAAAAGAGCTCAATTTTCCTTTATCTCCATTATACTTATCTAAAACATCTTCAACAAAATAGTCAATTCTAGATATAGAATCTTCACTTACTAAATATTTATGTTTACTAATTAGATTATTTTTTATGGATTTGGCTTCCATATATGTGGGGATTTTTGGTTTGGGTGGGGTTGGTTTAGAGGGTTTTTGTTCCACTTTGATCTCAAGTTTACTTGGTTCTGGTTTTACCTTAAATTGAGAAATAATATTTTGATAATCTTCTGTGTCCTTTAAAATAAATTTTTTCAAATTTATATTGGTCTTATTTTCATTTTCAATATTATCTAAAACTTTCTTAGAAAGGCCAATGTCTTCTGGAACAATTTGATGAGTTAAGTAGTCTTGAGAAACTTCATAATCAATTTTTCTTAGTTCCTTAGCTCTTTTAATTTTTAAATCTAAGAATTCACTTAATAATCTTTGTTCACTAAAATTCATGTATTTATCTATAACTTGTGTGGAAGTAGGATTGTTTTTCGCTAATCTTTTTAATTTATTCCTTACTTTTCTTAGTTTTCTCGATGTTTTGTCCATTCCTCGATCTAATTTATTAAGAGTTTCTTTAAAAGTTCCATCAAAAACTTCTAATTCTTTAATATTTATATTCTGACCTATGTCCTGGGGCCTTATTAGATAATTTAATACTACATCATCCATCTCCTCAAATTTCCCATAAATTTGATAAATGGAGTCAATACCTTCTTCTAAAATTTCACCTTCTCTATTTCCATGAGTTAATTTTAAAAGCTCTTTTTTCCCTAAAGAACCTTTATTGGGTAGTAATTCATCATTATAATCTTTAAATCTCATCTTTAAGATAGGGGTTTCAATCAAAGATTCTAATTCCTTCTTTTTATTTTTTGATATTTCTTGTTTTTTAGGATCAAATCCAACAGTTAAGAGATTAAATAATTCATAGTAGACTTTATGATCGTAATTTATAAAACTAAAAATATGTTTAAATCTTTCATTATCTTCCTGGGGTGATGATCCTTCATTACTTCCATTATCTAAGGCTAACCCCATATCTGGAGAAAAAAGTAAATACCCTATCCCTAAATTTCTGTCTACCTTAAATAATTCTTCTGCCCTCTTTATTTTTGTTTTTAAAAATTCATTTAAATATGCTTCTGCAGGATATTTTATGGCTTCTAAAAAAGAACCAATATTCTCTTTAACTTCATAATTTAAGTTAGGGCCTCTTAAAATATCACTTAAGATATATTTAATATCAACAAGATTTCCATCAACATCTTTTACAGAATTTATTGTTTTTTCTAAATCTTTTTGAATCTCCTTTTTACTTTGTAATGTACTTTTAAAATCTATTTTCATCTCCTGAATTACTCCATTTACCGGTTCTGGAGAATCATCATCTAAAACTCCAGCGCCCCAATCTCTATCAATAGTTTTATAAGATTCTCTAAAAAGTTGACTATAATTACTTATTGCATAAATTTTTTTAAGAAAGGTTTCAAAATTATTTATTTTCAAGGATCTTAAATTTCCACGAATTTCAGAAATATTTATAACAGGGTCTGTAGATTCTTCAAACCTAATAGGTCTTTGATCCTCTTCAAGCAAAAGTAATAAACTATCTCTTTGACTTTTTGTAACTTTAACTTTTTGAGTGTATTTATCCATGTCTTTAGGATTTTCTATATTCGCGTCTATAACCTGGTAATAATAAGGATAATTCTCCAAACCTTTTTCAATTTGAGTTTCTCTTGCACTGATTTTTACTACATCTCTTTTTTCTTCACCTTTAAAACCAGAAACAGTTAATCCAGGAGAATCAGGATTTTCTAAACCATTCACATGCATTGTCAATGCTTTTTCATTAGATTTTTTTGAAATAGGTATTTTAAGAGGGCCATTTTCTAGATGTGAGAAAACATCTTTTTCTATTACTTCTGAAACTTCAGGAGTCCTTTTATCTATCACCGGTTCTGGTTTAACTTTAACTTCTATTTTTTGATCCAGATTGTCTTCTTGATTTTTCTTTCTGTTCAAACCATCATTGTTTCCATTACTTTGCCCAACCGCAGCAGTTACCCTAACTAACCCATTATCTTGCTTTTTTCTTTTTCTTTTACTCCAATCAATCTCTCTTGGAACTTCATAATTATCTTCCTGAATTTGGTTAAAAGAAAAATTATCATCTCCCTTAAAATTATGTTCAAATAGCTTTATTTGTCCAGAATCAATTTGTTGTTTTAATGCAAAAAATAAATCTGCTTTAATTTCCGGAGCGACAAAAAATAATCTCCCATTTTTCTCTTTATCATCATTAAGATATTTCATAATCTGCATGTAATTATTTCTTGAATCAGAATCTCTTGCTTTTAATTCTACTTTGGTATCTCTTAATTCATTATCCTTAGCAGCTATATCTAACCTTCCAGATCTTATATTTTTCTCACTTGCTAAAAATTTTAGTCCATTCTCTAATTCTTCTAATTTTTCAGGATGAGTAATGAGATAATCTTGAAATTCTTTTTCTTTTCTTTTTATTATCTTATTTTTCTTTTTTTGTATCGTTCTTTCTACTTGTATTTTTCCAACCTCACTAAAAATTTCATTAAAACCTGAAACAATATCCTTAAAACCTCTATCCTTAGCCAATTTTAAATTATCTAAGATATCTTCTGGAACATCTTCAGGATGATCCATTATGTCTAGAACTCTTTCTTCAAGTTTTTTTCTTAAAACTCCGTTAACAACATTTCCAATCATTTGTTGTTTCATCTTATAAAATCTTATTTATCCTACATTTATAAACATTTTTATGTGTAACCACTAAAAAATAACACCAATAATAAAATTTAAATACTTATAAGCAATATAATAATATGAAAAAAACATTTTTTAAAGATAATACAAAAGCACAAATTAAAAAGAAAAATTTAGTTGAGACAGGATTTTTAGAAGCTACTAATATTGATTCTAATGAATATCTTATTTCATTTCCACCTTTTCCTGGGAACTCAGAATCTGCTAGAAAATTTATGAAACATGGAAATGAGGTTTTACCTAGAAGACAATATACATTAAATCAAGCGATAAAAGAGAGACTGACGCCTGTTCAAATGAGAGAAGAAGCATTTACTTATCTAAATGGGCCTTTTTATTGTTCTTACAGTTTTATGCCCTTAGGTAAAGATCAGAGAAAAAGGAAGGTTTCTTTAGTGGAATGTTTGGAAGGTGCAAGAATATATGCTTATGTAAATCAAGTAAATTTGGCAGAGATAAATGTAAAACCTTATGATAATGCAAAAAGGGTTGCAAAAGATGGTGCAGAAATTGTTGTAGAAGTGCCTTCAAGGACAAAAGGAGAACCTAGGACAAAATTTAAGTTAATGAATATTCCTGTTGTAGATTCACCAGAGAAATATGCTTTAGCACCAAATTTTTCATCAGATCATTCATGTGGAAATAAAAAATTCAAAATAAGATATTCTTATGAATCAAGTAAAGAAAGTTCACAAGTATTTAATATATGTGCCCATGAAATTGCAGGACATTTAGGAGTGATAAATCATTATTGGAATGAAGAAAAAAATGTTATTCCTCTACAAATGTCTCAGTTTGCAATTCCTACTCAAGAAACTGTTAATTTTTATAAAAGATTAAATAATAATTTCTTGATTAGAGATGAACAATTGACTTCTAAAGATAAACTAAGAAAACCTAGAAAAGCAGATTTAGAAATTGCTTTATGGGATTGGGTAAGACATAAGGGACATGATAAAACTTTTTATCCAACCCAAGAGATTGATGGAAATATTGCAAGTTATGATTGGGGTAAGTAGTTAGTTTTCTTCTTCATTCTAAGAATTCCAAAGCAATTGAGAATTTAATTGAGAAGATAAGTTGATTAATTTAAGAAATTATTTGCTTTTTCAATAAGCTTTGTTTTTTCAGCAGAAGTTAATATTTTATCCATCATTGAATAAAGGGTTTTTTCTTCTAATGCTACGTGTTTTCTTAATAATTTTTGTAATTCTTGTATATATTTTAATGAATCTTCCTTTTTTAAAATATTTTTTTCTATTTTATCTACTAATTTTATTATTTCGGGATGTTGTTTTCTAATTTCATTAAATGTTTTTACTTTTTTTATTTTTGAATCAAAAACAAACATTACTTGTTCTTCTAATGCTATGTGCTTTAATTCTTTTTTCTTAAAATTAATAATTTTGCTTTTTTGTTTTGATTGCATTGATTTTTCCCTATAGCCCAAATGCATCCCCAAATTAGCTAGAGCTTCTCTTAATTCACCGTGCTGAATTTCCATGAATTTTAAAATACTTTCCTCTTTTACCATAATAAATTATAGGCTTTAGAGTTTAAAAACTTGACTCAGAGTAGGGTTATAGTTGGATTTTTTTGTTAACTATTTTTTAATTATAACAATAGCCTAAACATTAACTTTATAATTCTTGGATTTGTAGATTTCTTATGACAAATAAAAATAAATTTTATGTGACAACTCCGATATATTATCCAAATGATATACCTCATATCGGACACGCATATACAACAATAGCAGCTGATATTTTAGCAAGATGGCATAAACTTATCGGAGATGATGTTAGATTTTTAACTGGAACAGATGATCACGGGAAAAAGATAGCACAAACTGCAGAAAAAGCTGGAAAGACTCCAAAACAATTTACTGATGAGTTAATCCCTAAATTTAAAGATGCTTGGAAAAAGTTGAACATACAATATGATAGATTTATTAGAACAACTGATAAAGACCATGAGAAAAATGTTCAAGAAATTTTGCAGAAGGTATTTGATAAGGGAGATATTTATTTAGGAGAATATGAAGGTTATTATTGTACTGGGTGTGAAGCATATTATACTGAAAAAGATTTGGAAAATGGTTGTTGCCCGATTCATAAAACAAAAATCGAGAAATTGAAAGAAGAAACTTATTTTTTTAAGCTTTCTAAATATCAAGATAAGCTTTTAGATTTGTATAAGAAAAATTCAGAATTTATTCTTCCCGCAAATAGAAGGAAAGAAGTTATTAATAGGGTTAAGGAAGGGCTGAAGGATCTGAGTATTTCTAGAACAAGTTTTGATTGGGGAATCCCATTACCTTTTGATAAAAAACACGTCTGTTATGTTTGGTTTGATGCGTTGTTTAATTATCATTCTGGTGCGGAAGATTATTGGCCTGCACAAAATCATTTGATTGGAAAAGATATTTTATGGTTTCATACAGTTTATTGGCCTGCGTTTCTTTTATCAGCAGGAATTAAATTACCTGAGAAAATATTTGCTCATGGTTGGTGGACTTTTGATAAAGCGAAGATTTCAAAATCAAGGGGAAAAGTGATTAATGTGGATGAGTTAGTTTCAATTGCAGGAGTTGATGCTGCAAGATATTTTTTGTTTAGAGAAACTCCTTTTGGACAGGATGGAGATTTTTCAGGAAAAGTTTTAATTGAAAGGCATAATAATGAATTAGCGAATAAACTTGGAAATTTAGTTAGTAGGGTTAGTGGATTAGCAGAGAAGAATGGTATTGAAAATTGTGAAAATAAGTTGCTTAAGAAACTGAAGCTTAAAGAAATTGAAAAATTAATTGATAATTTTGAATTAGATAAAGCGTTAGATTTAATTTTTAGATTTATTGATGTTTGTAATGAATATGTTCAGAATAAGAAGCCGTGGGAAACAAAAGATAAAAAGGTTCTTTATGAATTGGTTGATAGTATTAAGGCAATTGGAATTTTATTATGGCCGTTTATTCCTTCAACTTCAGAGAAAATAAGTAAGCAGTTTGGATTTAAATTAGGTTTTGATGAGATTAAGAAACCTATTAAAGTTGGAAAGATAAAGAAAGGTGAACACTTGTTTGTTAAGGTAGGGTAATTATTTAATATGAGATTTTTTTCAAAAGAAGAGTTGAAGACTTTATGGCCGTTTTATGTAGATGGGTTATTGATGATTTTATTTTTTATAATGCCCTTTATGTTTCTTTATTTCTCCGCTCTTGGTTTTTCAGCAACACAAATTGGTATTTTATTTGCTATTTGGCCTTTGGCATCTATTTTATTTGAAATTCCAACTGGAGCAATAGCGGATATTTATGGAAGAAAATTTTCAGTTGTTTTAGGTTTGTTGTTGAATGGAATTTTTATGATAATGCTTTCTTTTTTTACAAATTATTTCTGGATCATATTATTGATGGCTTTAATGGGAATTTCTATGACACTTACTTCTGGAAGTTTTGAAGCATGGGTTGTTGATTTATTGAAAAAGAAGAAAATGGAAAATTTTCTTAATGGATTTTTTTCAAAAAGACAGAGCATTATGAATGTAGGTATTATTCTTTCTGGTTTTTTGGGAGCTTTCTTAGTTTCTATTTTTGGATTAGGAATAATTTGGATTGCTGGAGGGGCTAGTTTTCTTATTTCTGCATTTTTTTATATTTTTGCAGAAGAGGATCATGAAAAGAAGGATATTAAATTTAAAGATTCTTTTAAAGAAATCTGGAAACAAAGTAAGACAACAATAAATTATGGATATAAACATTCTGCTTTATTTTATTTATTTATTATTGCATTTATTTTTTCTATATCTACAACTCTGAGAGGATTTATAGCCTGGACACCTTTTTTAACGAGTTTTGGTTTTAAGGAGGCTTGGTTTGGATTATTATGGAGTGCAATTGGTGTCGTTGGTTTTTTTGCACCCCTGATTTCAAATAAATTATTAAAAAAAGGCAAAGAAAAAAATTTACTGATAATTGCAAGCATTATTGGGATTGTTCAAGGAATCTTTGTAATTCTATTTAATAATCTTTATCTTTTAATTCCTACTCTGTTAATGGGAACATTTCTTTTAAATTTTAGGACTCCTATCAGAATGACTTATTTTCAAAGATTTATTCCTAATGAATTAAGGGCTACAATGGGAAGTGTAAGAGGATTATTAATTGGTATTGCTAGTGTTATAGGGTTATCTTTATCAGGACTCTTAGTTGATTTAATTGGAGGAAGATATACTCTTGTTGTTTCAGCTTCTTTAATGATTCCTATGATAATTTTATATTTAAGAATTAGAGAAGATAAAGAAATAAAATAATTATCCAACCTTATTGCCTAAATCTATAGCGCCATTTGGTTGTAAAAGTTTTACTTCGCTATGATCTGCATTTGATACTGCTAAAACCATCCCCTTGCTTTCAATTCCTCTAATTGTTCTTGGTTCAAGATTTGCAAATACAATAACCCTCTTACCTACTAATTCGTCTCTTGTATAATATTGTTTTAACCCTGCAACCAATGTTCTCGTTTCTGTTCCTAAATCTATTTTTAGTTTGTAAAGTTTATCTGCTCCTTCTACTTCTTCAACTTCTAGGATTTCTGCATTTCTTATATCTAATTTTTCCCAATCAGAGAATGAAACTGTTTTATTTTCTTGTTCTGTCATATTTACCTTCCGAATTTTTTAAAGAATCTTGAAAGAACCCCTAATTTTATCGGAGGTTCTATTTTTATGTTATTATCTAATAACCTTCTTGATGTTGTAACATATGTTTTTGTTACGTGTGATTTTGGATGTGTGTGAATAACAGCATTTTTCATAACTTGAGATTCTTTAACTTCGTCTGCTTCAGGAATAATTCCTAAAATTGGCTTTTCTAACATATCTTTTAAATTAGAAATAGACATCTCTGTTCTTTTTCCAGTATATCTTGCAACAACTATTCCTACTATTTTTTTGTTCATCTCTTCTGCAAGTTTAATTGTTTTAAGAGCATCAGTTACTGCTGCCATTTCTGCATTTGTAACAATGATTATCTCATCAGAGGCAGTTATTGCAGATTTAGCTTCTTCCCCTAATCCTGCTGCACTATCAATTAACACGTGATTTGTAATTTTTTTTAGTTTTTTTGTTATTTCTGAAAGTTTGTCATATTTTATCTTTTTTGTTTCTTTTAATGAAAGTGATGCAGGCATTATTTTTGTTCCAGATTCATGTTCATAAATTGCATCTTCTAATTTTGCTTGATTGTTTAAAACATGATTAAGAGTGGTTGGAACAATTGGAGCTCCTAAATGTATTCCTATATTTGGTGTTGTAAGATTTGCATCTAAAATAACAACATCTTCTCCTAATTGGTTCAAAGAAGTTCCTAGGTTGATTGTAGTTGTTGTTTTTCCTACTCCTCCTTTTCCTGAAATTATTGCGTATACTTTTGCCATTTTTATATATTGAATTATTTTAAATTATGGATTATGATTTATAAATACTTTGTAAGTACGATAAATATCCTTTAAGGTGATTCTAACCTATTTCTTTTTTACTTCTCTCTTAAAAATTGTTTGGTATAAGTTATAAATGTTTCTAGAATTGCAGTGTATTCCTTTAATTTATCGAGATCTACTCTAACTTCTTCTCCTTTATAGATGACTGTTAAACAGACTCCTTTTCTAAATTCTCCAGCCTTTGTATTTTTAAGAACATCAATAAGCTTGAACATCTCATATTCTCTTACTGCATCCATTATTTCAGGTATATCTACAAAAACTTCCTTTACTAAGTCTATTTTTAATTTTGGTGCAGTGGGGAGTTTTTTTGGAATTCCTTTCATTTTTTGCTTTTTTGCTTTTTCTAAAATTCCATCAAAAGAATAATCCATCATAATTTTCCATCTTTTTAAGAGATTAATCATTACGTCACAAGTTTTAGTGTATTTCATACTAACGTACATTAAATGATCTGCACTAGTTTTCTCCTTCATAATTTGTTCTAATATTTCTGACATGCTATAGTTAAATTACGTATTTGCCTCTTTTTGTAATATCTAAAAACCATTTAGAAAAGAGACATTAGTTTTAGAGGTATAACTTATATATAAATGTGTTGATTTTTAGAAAATCTTAGTCAAAAGGTGATTTTATACGTTTTTTATCTTATTTTTTGTATGCATTAGCAATTCTTTTGCTAAAAGTAAAAACTCCTTGATTTTTTGAACGTCTATGGTTTGAGTTCCTAAACTATCTGATAGGATTACTATTTTGTTTTGTTTTACAAACTCCATCGCACTTTGTTTATGCTGTTTGTTTAATGTAATTATTTGTTGTATTTTTCTAATTTGTTCATTTGTTAGATTATAGTTTTTTGCACATCTGTGTGTAAATGTTTGTAAGTTATCTTCTGTATTCTTATATATCTTTATTCTTTTGTAAAGATACTCATAATTTAGGATCGCATTAATACAACCGATTATGGATTTGTAGATATTATCAAATATTTTTAATAAAAGTCGATTATCATTAACAAGAGGCAGAGTGATATATGTCATATGGTCTGCAATTTGTAAGTTTTTTATGGCTTCTCCTAAATTTTCTTGGTATTTTTCAGTCATGTCCAAAATTGAAACCACATTTTTTAAATGTGGAGTTTGCTCCAATTCAATTTTGGAGCATCCTAAAAACAAGTGCCTATCACAAACCACACCATTTAAGGTGTGGTGGCACATTGTTTTTTTGATTTTAGGTGAAAAACTAAGGGAAAATTTGTTAATAAGTTTATATATGGTAGAATTAGGATTATTCTCTAACAAAGAATCGTTCGTAAGTTACATCTGATAAAAATTTCCTATAATTAAATCCGTAAACTGAGAAATAATTTAAAACTGTCGCACTTAATTCTAAGAATCTCTTTTTTATCCCCCATATCATTTTTTTATTAATACTTTAATATATTTAAACGTTATTATCAGGATAGGTTGAGAAGGTGCGCGGTGGATTTATAAAATAGGGTTTGTTGATAATAATATAAAGGAGTTCAATATGGTGTATCCAAAATTACCAAATAAGCATTTGCATGAAGCATTTTGGCATCCAAAGGATTTTAAAAAGGAGGAAAGACCTAAAAAATTTCCTAAAAAATTTATTTTTATTTATTATGATAAACTTTTCAAATACCTTAAAAGAAAATATAAGTTAACTAAAATATTTTATCATGATTTATTTACTGTATACAGATATAGGGATATTGGAATTATATTAATGGGTGGAATTGGTTGTCCGCATGCCGTAGCAGTAATGGAAAGTCTCATTGCTAAAGGGGCTAATACATTCTTAAGTATTGGAACTGCTGGAGGATTACAAAAAAGAGGGATTTTTTTATGTGATAAGGCATTAAGAGATGAGGGCACAAGTTATCACTATATCTCTCATGGACATTATTCTTATCCTGATGAAAAATTAACTAAAAGATTAGGGAAGTTTATTGAAAAACAAGAATTAGGTTATAATGTTGGTTCAACATGGACAATTGATGCCCCTTATAGGGAAACTTTAAAGGAAATCAGAAAGTATTCAAAAGAAGGAATTAAAACTGTTGAGATGGAGGCTTCTGCTTTATTTGCTGTAGCTAAAATAAGAAAAGCAAAGGTTGCTAGTGCCTTTGTCGTTAGTGATACACTATTTGAAAAAGAACGAGTTTCATTGATGGAGGATATAGATTTTAAAAAAGCATTAAATAAATTAGCAGATGCAGCAGTGGAGTGTTTAAGATAATTTTAAAAAGAATAAAAAGTTAGTTAAAATATGGCAAAGAAAAAATTAGATTCTAAAAAATTAAGGGAAGATGTTAAATCTGCTAGAAAAGAAATTCCAAAAGCCCATATTCCTAAAACAACTGACGAGATAACTTCAAATCTTGCTAAGTCAGATATTTATAGAAAAAAGGCAAATAATTATGACCCCTTTGAAGATGAAAGAAGCCCCTATATTCAGGAAGAGGATGGGATCGGAAATTATAGGATGGAAAATTTGGAGAATTCCTATAATGTGTTGTCTAATTCCTTAAAAGGTATAGAAAATCTTAAAAAATCTAATAAAATTTCTGATAGTGCTGCAGAGAAATATTTAAATTCGATCCAGAAAAGATTGAAAAGAGTTACTAAAGAAGCAAGAATAAGTTTTGAGGATCAGAATCCGGATAACATTCAGTGGGCAAAAGATAATCTTGGTTTGCTAGAGGCTGAGCTAGAACAGGGGAAAATGGATTATAAAACCGAACAATCGGCTAAGGAGGAACTAGGGCGGAAATATAAAATCTTAGATAAATCTCAAGATAAAGCTAATCTATTAAAAAATTGTTCAGCATTAAATAAAAAATTAGATTCTATGAAATTAGAAGACCATTTTGATTATTGGGCATCTATTTTAACTATTGGAGGATTTACATTGGCATTACTCTTCTTCTCACCAACACTAACAGGCAATGCAATAGCAAACTTAACAACTAAGACTTCAAGCATAATTGGAGCAGGCTTATTTGTTGTAGGAATAGTTGGTTCATATTTTTATTTTAAGAAGAAATAATTATCAAGCGCACCTTCTTCATAGGAAGGATGTTGAGAGATGGCAGAGATAGGTTTTGATATTCTTTGGAAATTTGTTAAAGATAAGAATTAGAAATTATTTTTAACTAAGATTCAATATTGCTTCAGCCAAATCTCCGTCTGCTTTTTCATAAGCTGCTTTAGCTTCTTCTTCAATACAACCTACTTTTTCCATTATTGTTTTAATGTCTTCTTCTAGATTATCTTCTTCAGGTTCTTCTCCTGCTTCTTCTTCGCTAATATCTCCAGAAATTTGAAAGTTTTCTTGACCTTGCATATTAATTTTTACTATAGAAGGATTATTGATTATGATATTTCCATCATCACTTTCTATTACGACTCTGTTTGCATCAATTTCTTGTTGAGCAATGCCCATCTGTTTCATCATTGCTTGCATCTTCTTTGGGTTTATTCCTGGAAACATTTTATTGTTTATCCTGCAATAGGAAAGAAAAGTTTAAATGTAGCTACAAAAGCTATAATTAGAATTATGAATAAGATTACATGAGAAGGTTTTAACATAAGTTTACTTTTATATTCTTCATTATACCTCATTAAACCTCCACCTGATGAAGGCATGAATATGTTATCTGCCATGTTTATATCAAATAGTCCTCATTTTTAAAGTTATCTGGATGAGTTTTTATTAGGGCTCTTTGTTCCCAAGCTTGAAATAGGTTTTCTGCCTTTATATTTGCATATTCAATAGCTTGTTGAAATCTTTCATAACTTACTGGGTTGTTTTCTATATTTTCCATATTTAATTATTAAAGATATTATTTAAAAATGTTCCTGTTAAAGAAATTCAAATTCAGAGTCCATTTCTCCAGGAGGGACAGGAATTGGAAATTCCAATTCAAAAGACCCATCTGATTTAGGATATAGGAATGCAGATTCCCATGGAAACATCCCCATGTTAAAATAAGGTTCTAAAGATTGTATTGCTTTTTCTAATTTAAGTTGACCTTCTTTTGTGTTTAGTTCTAAGTATAGTTCTCTCCATTTTTTTAGTGATAAATTTTCTTCTAAGCTAATTAATTGGTTATCGTTTTGATAAGAGTCTTTCATTATTACTCCTACATTATATTTGTTGTTTTTATTTTTCTCTCTAATTAAGAATCCTTCATGATTTTCTAATTTTAATTGTAAGGTTCCTTTATTATTTTTATACCCTTTTCCATAAATTCCTACATAATTCTTCATGGTAAACTAGTTCTTTCCTTGTTTTTAATTTTTCATGTGATTAATCACAAGCTTTTAAAACAAGAGACAATTAAGTATCTTAATGGCAAATAAGTATAATCCACAAGAAGTAGAAGAAAAAATAAGGAAATTTTGGGATAAGGGAAAGATATTCAAATTTGATCCTAAAAGAAAAGGAGATGTTTATAGTATTGATACTCCGCCTCCGACTGTTTCAGGAAAAATGCATATTGGACATGCATTTTCATATTCTCAGCAAGATTTTATTGCAAGATTTCAAAGAATGAAGGGAAATGTGTTTTATCCTTTTGGAACAGATGATAATGGATTACCTACTGAAAGACTTATAGAGAAACTAAAAAATGTTAAAAGTAAAAAAATGTCACGTGTAGATTTTATTAAACTGTGTTTGAAAACTTTGAAAGAGATTACTCCGGAATTTATTCAGGATTGGAAAAATTTAGGTATTTCTGCAGATTATGATATTTATTATTCAACGATTGATGAAAATTCAAGGAAGATTAGTCAGAAATCTTTTATTGAATTATTTAAGAAGGGGATTGTGTATCAGAAAGAATTTCCGACTATTTGGTGCCCTGAGTGTCAGACATCTATTGCGCAAGCAGAATTGGAAGATAAAGATAGTGAAAGTGTGTTTTCTACATTAAAATTTTCTGTTGATAGTAAGGATTTGTTAATCGCAACTACTCGTCCAGAATTATTACCTGCCTGTGTTTTAGTTTTTGTTAACCCTAAAGATAAAAGATATAAATCTTTAATTGGAAAAAAAGCAAAAGTTCCTTTATTTGAACATGAAGTTCCAATTATTGCAGATGAATCTGCGGAAATTGATAAGGGCACTGGTGTTTTGATGGTTTGTTCTTATGGAGATAAATATGACGCAGAGGCAATTAATAAACATAATATTGAACCCAAATTAATTTTAGAAAAAGATGGAACTTTGAATTTTGGAAATTATAAGGGAATGAAAATTAAAGAAGCAAGAAAGAAAATTTTGGAAGATTTAGATAAAAAAGGATTAATCAAAGAACAGAAAAAGATTAACCATGTGGTTAATGTGCATGATAAATGTGGCGGAAATATAGAATTTATCACAACAGAACAATGGTTTATCAAAGTTTTAGATAAGAAAAAGAAATTAATTGAACAAGGCAAGAATATTGAGTGGTATCCAAAATTTATGTTTAAAAGATATGAGAATTGGGTTAATGGGTTGGAATGGGATTGGAGCATTTCAAGAGATAGGCATTTTGGGATTCCTATTCCTGTTTGGTATTGTGAAAAATGTAATGAAGTAATTTTGCCTGAAGAAAAAGAATTACCTATTGATCCTTTAGCAACAAAAAAGAATTGTAAATGTGGTGGAAAGGGTATTCCTGAAGAAAAGGTTTTAGATACTTGGGCTACTAGTTCATTAACTCCTCAGATTGCTTCTTCTGTGAGTGGGAACAAGGTAAAGATTCCATTTTCATTACGTCCTCAAGCTCACGATATAATTAGGACTTGGGCATTTTATACTATTGTTAAAAGTTTATATCATGAAGACAAATTACCTTGGAAAAATGTAATGGTTTCTGGATTTGTTACATTAAAAGGAGAAAAAATGTCTAAAAGTAAAGGGAATGTTATAGATCCAAAAAAAGTTTTAGAAGAATATGGCTCTGATGTTTTGAGATTTGCTGCTGCAGGAAGTAAATTAGGAAATGATGCAGATTATCAAGAACAGGATTTAATTGCCGGTAAGAAATTTATTACTAAATTGTGGAATGCTACTAAATTTGTATTTATGAATTTAGAAGACTTTAAGGGCAATAAGCCAAGTAAACTTGAACAGATTGATGAATTGTTTTTAGAGAGATTACAAAAATTAGTAAATGAGGTTACAGTTTATTTTGAAAATTATGAGTATTCTAAAGCAAGAGATAGTCTTGAAAAGTTTTTTTGGCATGATTTTGCAGATAATTATATTGAGATTGTTAAAACAAGAGTTTATCAAAATAAAAAAGGAAAAGAATCTGCTCAATATGTTTTGTATAAATCTTTATTAGCTATTTTGAAATTGATTGCTCCAATTACACCTTTTATCACAGAAGAAATTTACCAAACGTATTTTAAGAAGACCGAGAAAGATAAAAGTATTCATATTAGCGAATGGCCTAAATCTGATGGAGGAGAAAATAAACCTGATGAAAGTTTAAATTTATTTTATGAAATTCTTGGAAAAATTAGACAAGAAAAAACAAATGCTAAAAAGGCAATGAATTCTGAAATAAGTATTACTCTTTCTAAAGAAGATTATAAAGGAATAGAAAAAATGCTTGAAGATCTAAAAGATGTTATGAATATTAAAGAAATAAAGACCGGAAGGTTTAAAGTGGAGTTTATTCAATAGATATCATGGCAATGGAATCAGATGATCGTTATAATTTAGAAGAATTTTTAGATAGAATGAAAGATAAGAGGGCTAGGCATACTGAGCTTATTACTGTTTATGTTCCTGCGGGTTTCGATATTAATCTTATTACTAAACAGCTTGAAAGTGAAAAGTCTACTTGTACTAATATTAAATCAACTGCAACAAGAAAGAATGTTCAAGAAGCTTTAGAAAATTTAATTAGAATTGCTAAACAAATGAAACAAACTCCTGAGAATGGTATTGCTTTGTTTGCAGGAAATGTTTTCAAAGATGGACAAGAAGAATTTATTAGTGAAGCATTTGAACCTCCTGAAGCGCTAAATATTAGGTTATATCGATGTGACCAAAATTTTGTTCTTGATCCTTTAGAAGAAATGTTAGAAATAAAGGAAGTTTATGGATTAGTTGTTCTTGATAGAAGAGAAGCGACTATTGGTTTATTAATTGGAAAGAAAATTAAAACATTACAAAAATTTGATTCCATGGTTCCTGGAAAAACTACTAAGGGTGGACAAAGTGCAGCTAGATATGGTCGTATTAGAGATAATATGGCAAAAGAATTTTTTAAGAAAATTGCAGAAGAGACTAAGAAAGAATTTTATCCGCTGGGAGAAAATTTACAAGGAATTTTGGTTGGAGGCCCTGGGCCTGGAAAAGAAGATTGGTTGAAAGAAGGACAATTGATCACCGCATTACGAGATAAAGTTTTAGGTGTAAAGGATATTGGTTATGCTGATGAGCATGGATTAGAGCTATTAGTTGAAGGTTCAAGAGATATTTTAGCAGAACAAGATATAACTCGTGAACAAGAGATTATGGAAAAGTTTTTTGATATGCTTGGGAAACAAAAAGATAAAACTGCATATGGTGTGGAAGAAGTTGAAAAAGCACTAAATTATGGGGCTGTTGAAATGTTATTATTAAGTAAAAAATTAAAAAAATCAGAGATAAAAAAGTTTGAAAAACAAGCTAAAGAAACTAATGTTAAAATCGAGATGGTTTCAATGGACACTGAAGAAGGAGTGCAATTTTGGAATTTAGGTGGAGTTGGTGGAATTCTTAGGTTTAAAGTTCAGTGAACATAAACATTTAAAACATATTTATTTCTATAATTTATATGGAAAGTGAGGAACAAAAATCTGGTGAAGAAGAAATTGTTGAACATATTACTTCTGAAACTGCTCAAGAGTTAGATGAAGGAAATGAGAATGAAAATTTAAAGAAAATAGAGGCAGCTTTATTTTTATCTGCTAGATTTCTTAGTTTAAATGATTTAGTTATGCTTACAGACATTAACCCTCTCATGTTAAGGGAATTGGTTGAGAAATTGATAGAAAAATATAATTCTGATCAAAGTGCTATTGAGGTTGTAAGTAAAGAAGATTTATGGAAAATGGATGTTAAACAAGAATATGTTAGTATGATTAATAAGTTAGCTACTGGAAGTGCAGAGTTTACAAAAGCTGAGCAAGAAACTTTGGCAGTTATTGCATATAAACAACCGGTTAAACAATCTGTTATAATTAAGATTAGGGGAAATAAGGCATATGATCATGTTAAACATTTTATTGATATAGGATTATTACAAGCTAAAAGGATAGGGCATACGAAAGAACTTCGTTTAAGTGATGAGTTTTTTGAGTATTTTCATTTACAGAAGAAAGGTGATGGAAGTACTGAGATGGTTATTAATGATGAAGATGGTGGAGAAAAAGTGGTTGTTGAAGACGTTCAAGATGTTGGAGAGATAGAAGATCAAGGTGAAAATAATGTTGACGGTGATAGTGAAGAAGAGAAAATAACTGAAGAACCTACTGAAGATGAAAAGGAAGAGGCTATTGAAGAAGAAAAAGAAGAAGCGATAGGAGAGGGCTAGAATGGAAATTTTGCCGTTTATTTATCTGGGATATATGTTTATTTCATTATATTTTTTAAGTATGTTTTTAATCATTTATTTGAAAAATAGAAAGACTATTTTTGATTATCCTAAACCAAAAGAACATTTTCCAGTTAGCTTCATTGTTCCAGCATATAATGAAGGAGATTCTATTGCGGATTGTATAGAACATATTTTTAAGAGTTATGATAATATTTTAGAAGTAATAATCATTAATGATTGTTCAACAGACAACACTAGACAAATTGTTGAAAAATTAAAAAAGAAATATCCTAAAATAAAATTAATAAATAATAAAAAGAATCTAGGAAATGCTGCGAAAGCTCAAAACCTTGGATTAAAATATGCAAAGGCAGATTTTGTTGTTGTTGTTGATGCGGATTCTTTTCCTATTAAAAATTCAATTGAGAAAATGATTGGTTTTTTTAATGATAAAAAAGTTGGAGCAGTTACTTGCCCGGTTATCGCAAGAAATACTAGTGGGTTTATTGAAAAACTACAAGCTATTGAATACAAAATGATTTCTTTAACTCGTAAATTGCTTGATTATGTTGATTCTATTTATGTTACTCCAGGACCTTTGGCAGTTTATAGGAAAAAAGCATTACTTGAAATTGGAGGGTTTGATGAGAATAATATGACTCAAGATATTGAGGCTACTTGGCATTTGACTTTTGCAGGGTGGGATAGGAGAATGTGTTTAGCAACTCATGTCTTAAGTAAGGCTCCAAGCAAGTTTAAGGCATGGTTTATACAAAGAAGGAGATGGAATGTTGGAGGACTACAGTGTATTGCTAAATATAAAAAATCATTATTAGATCCTAAAAGGGGAATGTTAGGTTTTTTCATAATTCCTTTTTTTGTGTTAAGTACTTTTTTGGGTCTATTGGGTTTGAGTATTTTTTCTTATTTAGCTACAAGAAGAATTATCTCTAATTTTTTAAGAACAAAATATTCCATTATTTCAGGAACTCCAGTTTTGACCGCACAAGATGTTTTTATTACTCCTAGTGTCTTGAATTACTTAGGAGTTGCATTATTAATATTAGGATTTATTTTTCTTTTAATTGTATTTGCAGTATTAAAAGAAAAAGTGTTTAGAAGAGATAATCTTTTGAATATACCTTTTTATTTGATAATTTATATTGCAGTATATCCTTTCGTTATGATTAGTGCTTTGATTCATATGGTTCGTGGAAAGAGAGTTTGGCGTTGAAAGAATAAGTTATAATCAATAATGTATAACTTTATTAATAATAATAAAATCAAAAGATCATATAAAATGTTTAAATTGGAAATAAGAAAACAAAATGTTTAAATTGGAAATAAGAAAACAAAATGTTTAAATCACAAAAGAACGTATTTTGGGAAGCCCTATTAGTGACTATCTTCATATTTGGAGTTGGGGTTTTGGCTGGCTTTTTTTTAGAAAATTTAAGAGCAAATCAGATAAATGATTTATTTCAACAGTCCGAAGTAGATTTATTAGACATGAGGTTACAAAATGAAATTTATTCTAGCTTGGAATTTGACTGTGATATTGCTATCGAAGAAAATTTGAATTTTGCAGATAGAATTTATGAAGAGGCACAAATACTAGAAAAATATACTCAGGCTAGTAGGTTGGGTGAAGATATAATTCTTCAACATAAAAAATATGACCTACTAAGAATTATGTTATTATTAAATTCTGAAAAGATAAGTGAAAAATGTAGCGATTCTTATAATGAAATTGCTTATTTTTATAATTTAGAAACTGAGGAATTAACCATAAAGGCTAAAGAAAACGTTTTTTCAAAAACTCTTTTAGAGGTTAAAGAAAATTATGGAGGGAATGTTTTGCTTGTTCCTGTTGGTGTGAGTGATGGAATTTCTTCAATAAACTTAATTTTAGACAGATATAATATTTCTAAACAAGATTTACCAGTAATAATCATAAACCAGAAAACGAAATTAATAGATGTTGAAAGTGTTGAAGATGTTACAAGTTATCTTAACTGATCCCTTATATACATTTAATCACAAGTAAGTATTAAAAGGAAATTTGAGTATTTTTTTTGAGTAAAAATGGTAGAAACATGTATTAGGTGCGATGTAAGTGAAAGTGAAGTAAGGCTCTATGATGCTATTTATGAGGGAAGAATGGGTAGTATTTGTGAGAGATGTTCTATTATTGAAAATATTCCAATTATTAAAAAACCTAATGCCTCTCAGTTGAAGGAAACGGAGAAGGGAGAGAAGGTTTTTTCTAGAATGCAGAGGCTATCTGGAGTGACAGAAGAAAAGGCGCAAGAAGTTTATTACAGGGAAGACAAATTAAATGAATTGGAGAGTAAACCAGAATTAGAATTACCCGAACATGAAAAATTAAATTTGATTGAACATTTTCATTGGGAAATTATGAAGGAAAGAAGAAGAAAAGGACTTTCTCATGAAAAATTGGCTGAATCTTTGGGAGAATCTGTTGTTGTTGTTCAGATGATTGAAAATGGAAAATTACCAGAAAATGCAGAAAGTTTAATTAGAAAATTAGAGCAGTTTTTTCAAGTAAAATTAAGAAGAGTTAGTGAAATGCAAAAATACTTACAGGAACAAAAAAAAGAACCTGTTTTATTGGATGAGCAAGGGCACGAATTAGAAGTTGTTCCTGAAGAAGAGGTTGAAGTTATTGATATTCAAGAGGGTACTGATCGTATGGAAACTGATGTTTCCCTAACAAGTCACCCTTCCCCAGATAGTGAAGATGAAATTGTTTTAGATTCTGAGGATGATGAACCAAAGGACATGTCTGGATTAGATATGGAAAAAGGAGAGTTTGACATCACTCAAGCTGATTTAAAGGAAATTAATATTAGTCACTTAAGAGAATTAAATAGAAAAAAAGTTGAATCAACAAAAAGAGAGCGAGTGGAAGAAGCTAGAAAGATTGAAGAAAGAGAAAGATTGGTTGAAGCTAGAAAAGAAGAATTAAGATTAATGAAAGAACAGGAGACAAATGAATTGGATAATGTTCTTGGAGGGACGGAGTTAATCGGAGGAAATCCGGAAAGAGAAAAGAAGGTTGATGAAGAAAGTTTTGAGGAAGAATTGATATGATTGTAGAAGGAAGAGGCGAAAGACTTGGGAGATATATTGCTAAATCGATTAATCAATTTGCAGATCCTGAATTTCAAAAGGCTGTAAAAGACCCTTCTTATAAACAAATATTTATTGAGGTTATGAAAATTCCTTTTGAAACTAGACAACAAGGTCAACCAAATCCAAAACAAAATATTAGTATTTTAGAAGATATTCCTTATGAAGAATTTCATATTAAAAATCCAGAACATTATGCAGCATTATTAAGGGAAAGAGGGCATATGAAATATAATGCAAATACTGCTAATAGGGTTAGAATTTCACTATTGGATAACCTTTAAGAAATTTCTAAAATTTTTAGTACCTTCTAAATTCTCATTTGAGAAGGTTTAGAAAGCCTTAAAAACCTTATTTTCTCAATAAAAACATGGAAATTACAATTCTTAAAGATGATAAGAATGATTTAGAAGTTCAAATAAATAATCAAACAATAGCTGAGCTTGTAAGAGTTTATTTAAATCAAGATAGTGCAGTTAAGATTGGTGTTTGGAAAAAAGAACACTATTCAAAACCTTTAATTTTGAAGGTTGTTAGTGAAGGAAAAACTGCAAAAAAAGCATTACAAGATGCAATTGCTAAGGCTCAAAAAGATTTAAAGGGATATAGCGAAGAGTTTAAGAAAGCTAAATAAACAAATCATTTAAATATCTTAATTTTTAATACATAATATGGTAAAACAAAAATTAACTGAGAGGCAAGAAGCTTGGTTTAGAATTATTGTGGCAATTGTTAGTGGAATTCTTTTAAGCGTATGGAAAATTTTAATTAAAATCTTATTAATAATTAATTGGTTCGTGACTGTTTTTACTGGAAAGAGAAATAAAGACATGGCGGATTTATGTGAATATTGGAACACTGAAGTTTACAAATATATTAGATATTTAACATTAGTTTCTAACAAAAGACCTTTTCCATTTAGTAATGTGGAAAGAATGAGTAAGTTTGAGAAATAATTTTATCTTCTATGTTTTTTTGATATCTTTTAATATTCTTATGCTGTTTATCTGAGAAGCTAGAACTGTTTATGAGATATTAAGATTTGTTAATGATATTATATGATATAAATACTTTTTAAGGGTATTTTGATTTATTTTTTATGGAAGAAGTAATTGAAAATATTGAAAAGCCTAAAACTAAGATTATGTCGGGAAGTTATGACATTAATCGGTGGCTTGAAGGTGGTTATGAAAAAGACATCGTAACGATGTTTTATGGGCCTGCGGCTTCTGGGAAGAGTAATTTCGTTATGTTAGCTGCATGTCATAATGCAAAGAAAGATAAAAAAATAATTTTTATAGATACGGAAGGAAGTTTTTCTATTGATAGAATGAATCAGATGTGTGTGGGCATGCCTGAATTTGTTTTGAATAATATTATAATTTTGAAGCCAACTAATTTTCAAGAACAAAAAAATTCTTTTTTTACGTTATTAAAAGAGATTAAAGGGAGTAAAAATATTGGGTTAGTTGTTGTTGATTCTATGACAATGTTATATCGGCTTGAACTAGCAGATGCTAGGAAAAAGGGAATTGATGCAGTTAGAGATGTGAATAATGATATGGCTAAACAAATGAGGGCTTTATATGAAATTGCAAGAAAAAGGGGAATTCCAGTTTTAGTTACGGGTCAGGTTTATAGTGAATTTTTATCTGAAGAAGATTGGATGTCTGGGAAAGAAGCAGGGGTGAATGTAGTTGGAGGAGATTTAATGAAATATTATTCTAAATGTATCATTGAATTGCAAGGTAGAAATGGTAAGAAAAAAGCAATTGTTAGGAAACATCGTTCACTTCCTGAGAAAGAATTTAATTTTGAAATTGTTAATGAAGGTATAAGGAAGAAGGGTTGGCTCTAAAATTATATAAATATTTAAAAAATAATGAATCTTATGTTTAATATGGATGCTAGAAAATTTTTTATTGATTCTTACAAACAACGTATTTCTGGACTCCCATTATCTTCCTTATTTGATGAAGAAAGAAATGATTTGACAAATAAATTGCATGCTTATGAAAACATGAGTGATGAAGAGATTGTTATGAGTCTTAAAAAAGAATCTGATATTGAAGGAAAGGAAACTAGTGATTATTTGAAATGGTTGGAAAATTATCAACAAGAAGTTAGAAATATGCCTGATGATAAACTTATGATAAGAGATAAACCGTTTAACATTAATTGAGATTATATTTTAGATTAAAGAAATTGCTCAATCTTTTTTTACCATACTATATTCTAAGATTCATACTTGTTTTTGAGAATCTTTCTCTTAATTCCTGTTTTATTTCAGGATATTTTCTAACTATTTTTATTCCTTTGTTATAGGTCTTATCATCTTTTAATAAAGATGCAAGGTCATATAATCCTTTGTCACTTCTTAACATATTTATTGCCCATTCTTCTTTGTTTTCCATTCTTTGATTTAAATTATTGTAAATTTCTGGAGTAATCACATCCTTGTCTAATAAAATTTGCCATGCGGTTTTATCTAATGGGACAAGTGAATGTGAATCTAATCCTAATTTTTCTATTTCATTAACACCATCTTCCATTCTATCAACATAAAAAAAGATATCTTTGATTTCTCCTCCAGCTTGTTTAATCATTGGAATCCAATAATCTCTTGGAGAACTTCCTTCATTATTTAAATCCGCAATATGGATTACTTTTTTATCCTTCATATTTGCTCCAAGGATTTTTCCGTTTTTATAGAGCATTGCATGAGATTTTTGAAGTGTGTTTGCTAATGGAAAAGAAAACATCCAGTCTCTTGTTTCTCCTCCAGAGATTATGTCAAATTCATGATCTTCTATGGTCATGTTTATAATTTTTTCCATGTCTTTACATGCGCCCATGTAATCTCTTCCATTTTTTAATATGCTTGCACTTTGGATATAATAAGGTCCTATTTCACCAGAAGTATATGGAAAAAAAGTATTTGTGAATTGAAAAGCTTTGTTAGTGACAAGCCGATGAAGGTTGTCTTTCTGCAGTTCTTTTATTTTATTCATAATTTATTGATGAAAATTTGACTTTTAAATAAATATGTTTTTAGAAATATATTATATAAATGTTTAAAAGATATGCTCTGTTCAATTTTATATGGGTTTATCTTTAGAAGAAATTAAACTAGCAGAAAGTATAAGAAAAGAAACTATTTTTATGGAACGTCAATTTGTAAATATGTGTCATACTCCTATTGCTGAAAATGCTAGATATACTATTAAGGCTTACGAAATGATGACTAATGAGCAAATTTTAATGAGCAAGAAAATGGATTATGAGGCTCGTTCTAAAGAAAGTGGACAGTTACTGGAAGATTACCAAAGAGATCAAGATGATATAAGAAATAGAGTGCCAACAGAAGATGATCCTAGGGCAGGGTGTTTATGTGGCGTAGTTAGGGATGTTTGCCCTATTCCTATCGTTTTAAATTAAAGAACTTTCTCAATCTTTTTCTCTGGTTTTGTTTCTGGCTTTTTCCCTGTATATCTTGATTGTTTCTTTTTTGTATTGCCATTAATGTCTAATTCTTCTTTCGAAGGGCATTTAGGATTAGGACATAGCACCCAAGGACGTTTACCTTGCTTAAGACGAAGAAGCATTGGCCATTGACAATCTTCACAAACTTTCTCTGTTCTTTTTATTATAGATTGTGATGGAAGAGGGAATGTTTGTCTACATTCAGGATATGCTGTACATGCAAGGAAATATGATTTAAATCTTGGAGTATATTTTATTGTTATTTCTCCTTTTCCACAACCAGGACATTTAATGTGTAAATTGTTATCTTCTGCTTCTTGTGCATATAATGCCTCATTAGCTGCAATTAATTCTTTTCCAATTGCAACTTCCTGTTTTTTAAAATCCTTTGAAATTTTTGTTAATGCTTGTTCTGCTTTCTTTACAATTGCTAATTGTTTTTTAGTTAATTCTTTTTTACTTGACCTTATTCCGTCCATATCCTTTTCAATTTCCCTTGTTAATTTTTCATTAATAATAACAGGAGAGTGTTTTTCTAAAGAATCAATTAATCTTATTCCTAATTCTGTTGCTTGTATTGATTTTTCTTTGATATAACTTCGATTATATAATGTTTCTAGAATATTTGCTCTTGTTGCTTTTGTTCCTAGGTTTCTTTTCTCTAATTCTCTTAAAATTGAAGCCGGTGAAAATCTTCTTGGTGGTTTTGTTTCTTTTTCTTCGGTTTTTACTTTTTCAATTTTGGCTTTCCCATTCATATCTTTTATCTCTTTTTCTTCCATTTTAACTGGATAAACATTCATCCATCCCTTTTCAATAATTTCCATACCTTTTGTTGCAAATTTTAATTTGTCAATTTCTGTTTCAACTCTTTTGTTTTCTAAATTTGCATCATCACAATAACAACTAATAAATCTCTTTAAAATTAAATTATATATTTTTTCATCATAGCCATCTAATTTTTTGTGAGTTCCAGTTGGTATGATGGCAGGGTGGGCCGGGTCTGATTTATTTCCTTGAATTGGCTTTTTTCTTGTTGTATGTTGTGCGAGTCTTGGAAATCTTTTTGCAAGTTGTTTTAAAATTAAGTTTGGTTTCATTTCTTCTGGAATTTTCTGACTACTTGTTCTAGGATAACTAATTAGTCCTGCAAGATATAACTTTTGAGCTGTTTGTAATGTGTTAGAAGGCGTTATTCCGTGAAACTTATAGGCTTCTGTTTGTAATGTTGTAAGATCAAAAGGGGTTGGGGGTGTAATTACTTGTTTTGTTTTTTTAGTTTCTACATTTACTTCTTTTCCTTTGAGTTCTTCGAATTTATCTAAATTTTCTTTTTTAGTTATATCTTTATTATGTTTTAATTCTAATTTGTCCTTTCCATCATTTACTGTGATAAAAACTTGCCAATAGGGTTCTGGTTTAAATTTACTAATTTCTTTTTCTTTATTTACAATTAAATGTAATGCGGGACCTTGAACTCTTCCAATTGACATTATTTTGAATTTTCCAGTTGTTTTCATAGCATGCATTAATGCTCTTGATAAGTTGATACCATAAAGCCAATCTAAGAAATGACGTGTTTCTCCTGCAATTGCTTGTCCCCATTCAATTGTAGGGTTTGCATTATCATAAGCCTTTTGGATTTCTGGAGCAGTTAAAGATGAGAATTTCATTCTTTTTGCATCTTTTTGGTTTGTTATGAATCTAACAACATTATATCCAATAACTTCTCCTTCAACATCAAAGTCTGTTGCAACTACAACTTCTCCTGCATTTTTTGCAAGGGCGTTAATCGTATTATAATATTTTCTTGTGAAATCATTTTTTCTAACTTCATAATTTGGAAACCATCCAATATCAAAAATAGGGTAGTCTGTTCCTTTTTTTGTTTGAGATACAGAAAATAAGTGTCCAACAGCATTTCCAACAATTACTTGTTTGTCATTTCTTTCTAATTCATAATAAGAAACTCCTCCTGGCCTGTTAACTTTTCTATCTTTCCCATTAGAAAGAGCTGCCGCAATTTTTTCTGCTGCCTGAGGTTTTTCAGTTATAACTAAAACATATCCGTCTTTTTTTAACTTTTTTTCTTTGAAAGTTATTGGACTTATTGATTTAGAAAAAGATTTTCCTTTTGTTTTTCTTGTAGTTCTTTTTTTAGCTTTTTTTCTCACTTTTTTTGGTTTGATATCTCCAACCTTTTCAACAGTTTCTAATTCTTCGGGTTTTGGCTTTGGTTTTGCTTCTACTTCTACAGTTTGTTTAATATCAGAAGGATCATAAATATGATATTGATTTTGTTCAACTGCCTTGGGTGTTTTTTTCTTAGGCATTTTGTTAGAAATGTTAAAGGAGGCGTATATAAAAAGTTTTGGGAAATTTATGCTTTAATTTGATTCAAATAATAGTCCGCTATTCCTGCTTTTATTAAATTTACATCCCCTTCGACTATCTCACTGTAGTCTAATCCACACCTTTTGGAAATGTCTCTACTTTTAGCTACCATGTTCCCTAAATAATTTATTCTTTTTATTTTTTCAGGAATTAATTCTTCTGCCTTTTCGTATCTTATTCTTCTTTGTCCGGGAGTCCAATTTTTTAACCTTAGAATATCTGTAATCATGTCATCCATATCATCCAGAGTAATTGGGTTTTCACATAAACCAATTATTGTATCTAAGCTATTTGTTATTTCTTTTAGTGGCATGATTAGATAAGTGATATTTTGGTTTAAAAGAATTTATGTTATATTCTGTTGCTATAATCTTTAAAAATAAAACTCTTCTTAATTAGAAATGGTTAGATTGGCGCAAATATTAATTGAATCAAGAGCAAAAATGAGTATCGCGAAAAGTCATTTGAAAAGATTAGATGATTTGAAAAAAGATATTGAGGAATGTGAGAAAATTCAGGAATCTATAGTTGGATTGAAGAAGACAAAAGAAAGAATGAAACATCCAAGTTTCCCTGATTATGATTTAGGGAAGTCTCATATAGAATATTTTTATTGCAAAAATATTGATAAAGATGATATTGGGCATTCTGATAGACCTAAATTAAAGAAAGATTGTCCTGGTTGTGATTCTCAAGCTCCTGTTTTAATGTCTTATGAACAAAGTTATGATTCTCCAGATGGAGATAAATGGACTAAAACAGCATTTACTGTTTGTGAATGCGGCAAATATAATGAATTAAAATCTACTTCAAGAAATCATCGTTTTCTTTAAATCTCAATTATCTTTCCCTTCTTTCCAACACTAATAACTTTGGTTTTTCCGATTTTTTCTTGAAGCCCTTCTGCTTCATGAATATGTCCGGATATGAAAAGGTCGGGTTTGAATTCTTTTATTGCTTTTCTTACTCCTGTTGAACCAGGAATTCCTGAAAATTCTGATTTTGTTTTTGCAGCATGAATATGGCTTACCATTATCTTCTTTTCCAAATCCTTTATTTTTTCAAAATTCTTTTTTAATTTTTTGAATGTTTTCTCTTCATCTAGATTTAATTGCCAATCTGGACTTCCTACTCCAAAAACTCCTACATTATCATATTGTACATAATGTTCTTCTATATTTTTTACATTGTAAAGTTTTGATAAGAATTTAGTAGTTGTAGATTCATCCCAATTGCCTGGAACAAAAACTACTTTTTCTCCTTTTTCTGTGAATGGTTTGAGTAAGTCTTTTGTTTCAGTTATTCCTGTTATATCTCCAGTAAGAACAACAAGGTCTACATTTTCTTTCTCTGCTTTTTTAGCTAATCTTTTGGCTGTTGCAGAATCTCCATGAAAATCTCCTGCAGCCAGAATTTTGAATTTCTTTTTAGGTTTGGATGATTTTGATTTCATGATTATAGTAATAGAAATACGTTTTTATATTTTTCCAGTTAGGTGGTAATATGTTTCTTTAAAAAATCCCTTTACGGGATGATTTTCTTGATAATCTCTTAAATCTATTAGATTTTGGCATTGTGAGTTTGTTTTTGTTTTGAAGTGTTTACCGATTTTATTAAATTGGTTATTAATATCTTTCATAGAAAAAGTTTCTAAAATATCAAAATCATTTACAGGGTGTGGGTCACATGACATAAATAGATTATTGATTATGGATTTATAAGGATTATTGTTTCTTAGCCTTTATTTTTTCAAAATATCTATTTGGTTTTGAATATCTCTTGCAGATATTAATCATGAATTTTATCTGAGATTTTTATTGGAGTGTAGTTTTCAATATATTCTAATGCTTGTTTGGGTGTATCAACAACTTCAAGCAAAAGATGATTGTCTTTGGGTGCAAATCCTTCATAAATTGTCTTTTTTATTTGTGCAAGCAAAGAATTGTAAAATTCATTTGTATTTACTAGTGCGAATGGTTTTTGATGTAAATTCAATTGCTTTGCAACTAAGACATCAAGAGTTTCTTGCAAACTTCCAAATCCTCCAGGTAATGTAATAAATGCATCAGAATAATCTTGCATTTTTTGAAGTCTTTCTCCTAAATTTTCTGTTATAATTGCATTTTCTTTTTCTACAATTACATTTTCCCACATTTTAGGTATTATCTCAGTTATTTCATTATTATATTTTGCAAATGTTTTAGAGACTTCCCCCATCAAACCTCTATGGGAACCTCCATAAATTAAATGGTGATTATCTTCTCCTAATAACTTTCCAGTTTCTCTTGCTACTTTCCTATAGCTTTCAGATATCCCATTTTCTGATGATGAACAGAATACACATATTTTTGCCATGTTATTTGGCTAATTTTTTTCTTTAAAAGAATTATTGTGATTATTTCTTCGCTTTTATTTCTTTAAACCCTGTATATTTCCAAAGAGCTTTAGGGATCTTTATTGAACCATCTTCTTGTTGATGATTTTCTAAGATTGCTACTAATGCTCTAGATGTTGCAATTGCTGTGTTGTTTAAAGTATGAGCGAAATAATTTTCTTTTCCGTTGTTTATTTTAATATTTAATCTTCTTGCTTGAGCTTCTTCCATGTTTGTTACAGAAGTTATTTCAAAATATTTTTGTTGTCTCGGGCTCCAAGCTTCTAAGTCTGCTGACTTCGCCTTTAAATCTCCTAAATCACCAGAACAACATTCTAAAATTCTAATTGGAATTTCTAATGCTTTGAAAAGTTCAATACTGTAGTTTAACATTTTATCATACCATTCATAAGAATCTTCAGGTTCACAAATAACAATCATTTCTTGTTTATTGAATTGATGAGTTCTGTAAATTCCTTTTTCATCAATACCGTGACTTCCTATTTCTTTTCTGAAACACATAGAATATGCTGTTTGAGTTATTGGTAACTTGTTTTTTTGTAATGTTGTATCTATGAATTGCCCAATTAATGGGTGTTCTGAAGTTGCTATTAAGTATAAATCTTCTCCATCAACTTTGTATGCCATTTGTTCAATTTCAGTGTTAGAATATACTCCGTTTAAGATTTCTTCTCTAATTAATAATGGGGGTTCTACATATTCAAAATTTTGTTTAATCATAAAGTCTCTTGCGAAATTTATTAAGGCCATATTTAGAATTGCTAATTCTCCTTTCATATAATAAAAACCATTTCCAGAAGTTTTTGCTGAAGTATCAAAGTCTAAAATTCCTAAGTTTTCTCCTAATTCTACATGACTTTTGACTTTAAATGAGAATTTGTTTGGTTTGCCTATTTTTTTTATCTCTTTATTTTGAGTATCGTTTTTTCCAGATGGAACTGATTTATGGATTATGTTTGGGATTTTATACATAATTTCTTTTATTTGTTCTTGTAATTTGCTGGCTTTTTCTTCAATCTTTTTTATTTTATCTGGAATTTGCTTCGCTTTTTCTATTATAGGTTTTATGTTTTCTTTAGCTTTTTTAGCTTTGTTAATTTGCTCAGAAACTTTATTTCTACTTGCTCTTAATTTATCTATTTGATATTTTAGTTTTCTCCATTCATCATCTAATTTTTTTACAGTATCTACTAAAACAAGTTTATCTGTTTGAAACTTCTTTTTTATATTCTCTTTCACCAGTTTTGAATTTTCACGAATAAGCTTAATATCTATCATAATTAATAGAATTTAAGACAATATTTAAATATTCACTTTTGTAGTATATTAAATAAAAGATGGTAAATGAATTAGTTAATGTGAGAGATAAGCATAGGGGTTTGAAAAAAACTCTTAAAATATTTCTAATTGTATTTGTAGTTTTATTTTTATTGATAATTGTTTTTGCGGCAGGTTATTTATTAAAAAAACCAACATATGTTGAAGTGTTTATAGAAAATCCTCTTATCAATATTGTTGAAGCTAATACTAATATTGAGGGAGAGGTTGATGTTCCTGCAGTTATTGAGCAGGCAGTTATTGAATTTGATGAAGACTATATTAATTATCTTTTAGCTGCATTGGGTACTGGTTATTTACATAAATCTCTAGTTGGTGGGGATCCTTTTTTAGAATTAGTTATGAATGATGGTTCTGAAAATGAAATTTGGCATGCAGAAGTTATTGAGGGAATGCCAAATAGCGCTTTAGGTGAAATTGATAATGAAGATTTAAGGATCACTATTAGTAAAGAAGAAGCTGTTAAGGCAATTTTATCCGAAGATATCGGCCAGTTTATGAAAGATTCTTATTCTCAGGGAAATTTGGGAATTGAGATGGTAGCGAATAAGGCAGAATTATTTGCTAAAGGTTATTTAGAGATGTATAAGATGTTGACTGGTGAAGAAGTTCCTGTCGAATAGTTTTTGTTAAATAATTTCAAGTGACATGATGTTACTCTTTTCACAATACTACTTAATTTTGTTACTGATTGGTTAATTTTTTTCATCGAAAGCTTTATAAGTTAATATATGACCTTAAATATATAGTTTTGAATAGTACATATAAAAATGTGCCTTTCAGAACATAAATAAACAAAAATCTCAAAAATGAAAGACAACTTTGATATATTTTTTAGAAGGAAACCAGCTCTGATGTTGGTAGCTTTAAAGAAAGTATCTAAGGCAAGATATGGTTCTGTGTTAGCTAAGGAAGTTGATTGTACTTATTCACACGCAGTGAAGATTTTACAAACACTTGAAGTTCTTGGATTAGTTAGTTTTGAAAAGAAAGGAAGAATAAAACTGATTAAGTTGACTAAGAAAGGACACGAAATTGCAGAAAATATTGATTCTATTAGAAGACAATTAATGTAAAAGGCCTTTGATATTTAGGGGTGTGAGCAACTAGTTGTAGACGTGTTTTTGTAATCAACAGTTTTTTAAATCAATTATTTCTTAGTAGTTTATGGCTTTGGTCATGACTTCCTAAGGAAGTAAGATAAAGCTTATGGCTTCATAGCTCAGCCTGGTTAGAGCACCAGACTCTTAATCTGGGTGTCGGGGGTTCAAATCCCCCTGAGGCCATTTTATTTTTAATTTTTGGGAATAAAAACCAAACCTTTTTAAATCTTCAATTAATAAACAAGTATGGAATTTTGTCCCAAATGTGGTTGCGTATTGGTTGAAAAGAATAAAAAGGCCGGTTGTCCGAGATGCCGATATAAATCAAAGTCTAAAATCAAATTAGAATCTTCTGAAAAAATCGATATTAAACCTGAAATTGGAGTTATTGATAATAAAGATACTGACGTATTTCCAGTAATTACTGCTGTTTGTCCTGAATGTAATAATAAGGAAGCTTACTTCTGGACGTCACAAACAAGAGCTGGTGATGAAGGTGAAACAAAGTTCTATAGATGTACCAAGTGTAAACACACTTGGAGAGATTATCATTAGCATTATCATTCGATATATTTATAAAATCTAAATTTATCATATTTTTAGCCTGAAAAGGAAGAAGAGTTCTGATGAAGAATATTAAAATGGCAAAAAAACCAAAATATAAACTTTTTAATGGGCCCCTTTATGAAGAAATTCCAAAGTTAATTACAGAAGGGAGAAAGATTCTTTCTACAGCAGAATTTATGCAATTTAGATTAGATAATCCGGATAAATTCTCTGGATGGGATTATATTACTAATGATGCAATTATATATCATCCTAATGGAAAAATAAAAATTGTTTATGATTCTGAGCATATAAGCGAATTAAATAAAAAAGGGGCAGATTGCCAAAGCGGGATTTATTTTGTGAGAAGAGAATTAGAAAAGAGTGTTTATGAATCATTAAAAGGCGAAGAATTTTTAAGAAAAGATCTAAGAAGTCATTTAGAGTTAAGTGCTAAGGGGGCAGAGTCTAGTCCATTTTGGCAATGTTTAGCTAGACACAACCAATCTTTATTAACTAACTATGTTAATTTTGTTTTTGAAAGAGGGTTAAAGGAAGAAGAAGATTCCACTGTTCTTTATGGGGATAAAGATACAGATGATACATATAGGGCAATGGAGATAAGGTTAACAGAAGAGTATGATTTAGAAGAACTTGATAAACCTGAATTGTTTCCTTGCGAAATTAGGGGAACTTATCTTAGGTCTCGGTTTATTGGTTTTAATTCTCTTTGGACTGATGGTTCGCTTATTGGTGTTTTAAAAGATAAAGGTAAAAAAAGGAATAAGAAACCAAAAGTAGAAGTACCAAGGAAGAAAGTTGATGATTTTGATTTTAGAAGAAATTCAGAGTTATCTTCTGATACGTTCCAAAAAAAAACAGAATCTATGTTTGTTAATTGTAATTAACCACACCTTTCCACATTATCACTATACTGATAATGTAAATAGTAATTGGAGAGATTATCATTAACACTCTAAATCTTTTCCATCTTTTGTTAGAATTTTATTATCTTTAATTTCAACAGGAGTTCTTGGGGTCGTAAGTCCTCCTAGTTGTTCAGGACAAACAGGTATGGCTTTTCCCTGCTTTACTAAATCAATTACTTTTTGACAAGGTTTTGCACTTCCATCATACCTACAATTTATTCCCGCTAAACATTGACTTACTATTTTCATTATATATTTTATCTTCGAAAAATATTTATTAAATCTGTAAACCAGATTTTAACCCAACCCAAATAAGGTATTTTTATTATTGCTTTTCCAATAATTTGATCTGGATGAATATTTGTTTCGTCTGTTCTATAAATATTATTTGAACCTGTTAATTGCCTTTCATTATGGTCTCCTTTTGTTTCAATTATCCCTTGCTCATTGATATCTACAATTCTATGAATAATCGGCCTAGGTGCTGATGAACCTGTTCCTGGTTGAAAAATTATTATGTCTCCTAATTTTGGAGTAAATCTTCCCCAAACAATTATTATATCTCCTTTTCTAAATCCATTTTTCATCCAGAAATTTGAGAATGTTTCTTTTGTCATATCTTTATTATTTTCATACCAATTTCCACAAGCTTCCCAATATTCATCAAAATTAATGTGCTCTTTAGTTTCTTTTGAATAAATTTTTCCACAAAGATTTAGTCTTGATGCATCATCTTTTACAATTTGATGATCCATTGAGGAGGATTCAACTCCTGCCAAGGGTAGTGAAGTTCCCATGATAAGTGAGAGTGTTGGGAAAAATATGAATTTAACTACGATAAATATAATTGCTAGTGCTACAATCCAACTTAAAATTGAATCAGAATTCCAAACCCATTTCCAAGATTTTTTGATGTTTGTTAATATCTCTTTTGAATCCATTATTAAAAAAATGATCTTATGTTTTTAATTGTATTGGTGAGCATCAACGGCTTCTTTCACATCACAATTTCTAATGTAATCAATTTCTTTTGGAACCGGAACAAATACATCTCCTACAAAAATGCCCTTTTCTATTGGAAATTTTCCCATCTTATAACAGATCTTTATTTCTTTAGTTCTGTCTTGGGATTGATTGATAGGCATACCAAAAAATAAACTCCTTTCTTTGTCTTTTATTGTTAATACAAAATCTGAAAACTCATAGTAATGTACTGGATGGTTTTCTATTTTCATCATTTTTCTTTCATAACTTGTAGGACGTTTAATATCTAGGGTAATGTTTTTTTCATAACCCTTGTAAGATTTTATTTTGAGAGAAAGAGTTCGTTCGTCTTTGTCTATTTTATCGACTATAATATCTAGATATTTTCTTTTGTTTTGTGAGTTATACTTTTTATTTCTGTTGTATATTCTGACCCCTGTATTTTCTGGATGTGTTAATACTAACATGCTTACAATTAATTCGTTATGATTCTTAATAAACCTTGTTAATTTATATTCTTAAGCACCAGAATCTTTATAAAGTATCTATGTTCTTGTATATACGTGAGGTGTATACATAATACATATTCACAAAATCCCCTTTCAGTCCCTGGCATTTTTTGCCAGGGCCTATTTTTTTTAAGGGAAACAAAATAAAAATGACAGATATATTCAGTAACAAAATATTATGCGGAAAATGCGACGTGAAAATGCAGCCAATTAATATTGCTAAAAATGGTTTTGTTCTAAGAGCTGTTGAATGCCCACAATGTCATGCTCGTATCGTACATCCTAAAGATGAACAAGAATACAAAAATTTTATCGAGTTAAAGAAAAAGAGATTTAATGTTAAAATGAGATATGTTGGTAACTCTTATGCTGTCTCTATTCCAAAAGAAATCGTTAATTTTTTACATGAACAAGAAAAAATGTTAGATGATATGGTAAGACTGAGTTTCGAAGAGTTTGGAAGAATTAGTTTAAATTTTTGCCCCGAAAAACAAGGAAAGTGTGATGAGGATAAACTTAAAAGGGAGAGGCTTCACTAAATAAAATGCCAGAAATAAAAAAACAAGAAACAAAATTAAGGGTTGTAGAAGCCCTTCAAGATGACGCATACAAAGGTATTGCTAGAATTGATTTTGAAGTTATGCGAGATTTAGGTATAAAGAGAGGGGATGTTATTACAATCAAAGGTGGAAAAGAAACTGTTGCGATTGCTGATAAGGCATATCCTGCAGATGTTGGTGAAGGAATAATTAGGATTGATGGAATTATTAGAAAAAATGCTAGAACTGGTGTTAGTGAACCTGTTGTTGTTAAAAAAGCAAATGTGAAAGAAGCTAAGAAGGTTGTGGTTGCTCCCGCTCAAAGAGGAATTATGGTGCAAGGAGACTTAAAACCAAGTTTATTGGCTAGAGCTGTTGTTAAGGGAGATGTTGTTGTTCTTGGTGGTGTTAAAAGAAGAAGAGATATCATGTCAGAAGATTTAGAAAGTTTATTTGGTAATTTTAATGAAATGTTTGGTGACATGGGGTTTGGAGGTTTAGGTGGAGGAATGCAACAAATTAGATTTGTTATTGTTAATTCTAGTCCTAATCAGCCTTGCATTATTACTGAAAATACAGAAGTTGTTTTAAGCAATAAACCTGTAGATGTTTCTGAAGATACTCCTATTTCAAATATTACTTATGAAGATATTGGAGGATTAAGTGAAGAAGTTAAGAAAGTTAGGGAAATGGTTGAAGTTCCGTTAAAACATCCTGAAGTTTTTGAAAGACTTGGAGTAGAACCCCCAAAAGGAGTTTTATTGCATGGGCCTCCTGGATGTGGAAAAACATTACTTGCTAAGGCTGTTGCTAATGAAAGTGAAGCTAATTTTATTTTACTTAATGGGCCTGAGATTATGTCAAAGTTTTATGGAGAATCAGAAAAGAAAGTGAGAGAAATTTTTGATGAAGCTGAAAAAAATGCTCCGTCTATTATTTTTATTGATGAAATTGATGCTATTGCTCCTAAAAGAGAAGATGTTCATGGAGAAGTTGAAAGAAGAGTTGTTAGTCAATTATTAACAATGATGGATGGTTTGCAATCAAGAGGAAAAGTTGTTGTTATTGGTGCAACTAATCGTCCTAATTCAATTGATGAAGCATTAAGACGTCCAGGAAGATTTGATAGAGAAGTAGAACTTAGAGCTCCAGATAAAAAAGGAAGATTACAAGTTTTGAAAATTCATACAAGAGGAATGCCTTTGACTAAGGATGTTGATTTAGATATATTAGCAAGTAAAACTCACGGATTTGTTGGGGCAGATTTATCTTCTTTAGCAAAAGAAGCTGCAATGGTTGTTTTAAGAAAAGTTTTACCAAAATTAGAATTAAAAGATGATCAAGAGATTCCAGAAGAAGTGTTGAAAGAATTAAAAATATGTAAAAAAGATTTTGATGATGCTTTGAAAGTTGTTCGTCCTAGTGCAATGAGAGAAGTTTTAGTTGAGACTCCTAATGTTGGGTGGGGTGATGTGGGTGGTTTGACTAAGGTTAAACAGGATTTAATCGAGGCTGTCGAGTGGCCATTAAAGTTTCCTAAGAGCTTTACAAAAATGGGAATTCGACCTCCGCGAGGAATTTTACTTTATGGTCCCCCTGGAACAGGTAAGACATTACTTGCTAAGGCTGTGGCAAAAGAGTCAG
>Ga0233431_1001127_pt1 | contig 48630 bp, 42 predicted proteins | sample SI_118_April2016_FD_179867 | JGI IMG/M metagenome (GOLD analysis project Ga0233431, IMG submission 179867) | Seawater microbial communities from Saanich Inlet, British Columbia, Canada - SI_118_April2016_200_MG | ecosystem: Environmental > Aquatic > Marine > Inlet | place: Canada: British...
TGACAAGCGACAAATAGTGTAACGTTTTCTTCTCGTCTCTTTAACCTCTTAATTTCTAATTTAATTTTTAAAATGAGCTGGTTACGCTGATCACAGCGCAAGAAAATAGTTGCAGAATAATGTAACGCCGCAACAATTTTCGGTTTTCGGGGTATTTTGGCAATTTTTGACTACGTTTCAAAGCGGTTATGATAGTGAACTGCTTTTGATGTATCAGAAAAAAAGAAGGAGGAAAAAAATAGACCATCCGCAAGGAAGCCAAGCGAGATGGTCTATCTATAAGGTATAACAGGTGATAGTAGTTTGATCAGTGTGCCTAAGCTTATTGAGGCGGGAGATCAGAGATAAATTCCAGGGCAAGATTGAGATCAACAAAGGGATATTTTAATTCTCTTGCCTTGTCCCGGCAGTCGGTACATATTTCTTTAAATTTGCGCATGTCACCCTTGGTCACCATATATAACTGCTCAATAGCCTCCTGTTCAATATCTTTAAACTCAATAACGAAATCCTCTACCACAATGGGATAGAGCACAAGGGTTTTCAAACGGCTGAGAATATCAGGATGTTCACTGGTTAAAAAAGTCCTGACCTTTGGCAACCCAGCAAACACAATCGGTATACCAGCATCAATGATCCGTTTCATATAAGGCCATACACGACGATCCAGATCATTTGCCTCATCTATTATAAGAAAGCAACTGGATAGGTTACATACCATTTTTAAATATTCGGGAGTTCTCCGATAGGTGGCGATTGTATCATAATTCAGCTCTTTGAGAATAGAGGCTAGCGTTTCATGTATGTTGAACAAAGACTCAACCCACACGGCATGAAGCTTTTTGGGGCGTAATAATTTTAGGAATTTGGTTTTTCCCACTCCGTAATCCCCTTCAATTAACACACTTTGTCCGCGATATATCCGATTATAGATGGCACTCAAATAAGAGACACGGCGTTTGTCATTGATAAAGCTTTCTTTTCGTTTCATATTATTTCTTTCCATTGGAAGCATATGGCGCCACATGGGTTTTTCGCAGATAATTTTGACAATCAAGAAGAAACGCATTGAACAGGGCTGAGCCTTTTCTATTCTCAGGTTGTTTCATCTTTTTAAGGTAGGTTTCATACCTTTTTTGATTGTGTTGAAATATTTCCTTTGTTTGTGCAAGAGAGAGTCCCTTATGATAGGCTTCGATCAAGGCCGGGCGATCAACAACCATGCGGTGCTTCTCCAAAAAGGCCATTATTTGTTCCAGTTCATTTTCTTCAGGCTGTTTGTTGCATGATTCAACCTTTTTCTCTGGAGGTTTTTGGGCCAGTGCTTCGCCCAGAAGAATACCATTCTCCTTCGGTTCAAAAATAAAGAGCTTGTCATTGTATCGGGATATCTGCACTGGGGTGCTTTTATGCCTGCTAAACAAGTCCGCACCGATGGTTACATAATAATTCTGCTTATCAAACCTGATGATCCTCTTTTTGGACACGGTGGCTTTTGTTTTCGTGAAGCCATATTTCATATACTCCTTAACCTGTCCGGGAGAAAAGGTCAGGGTGTCAGGCGCTGTCCGGAAAAAATCTGCCAGTTTATGATCCGGCACCCAGGCAGAGACTTTCCCATTTTCAGAAAAATAGTGTTTTGTACAGTTATGCTCATGGCGATACGCATCTATAAGAGGGCTTGTTTTTAAATCATGGAGAGTAATATCAATGAAGGTGACCGTTATTTTCTCTTTTCTACCATTAGAAAAAAGGAAACCGGGCTCGGTCTTTGCGATTCTGTTCTCAAATGCCTTGATTATTCGAATTTCAAAATTGTGAAAGCTGCGGTGGGAAGACTCCAGATGTGCCTTTTCCTTGGGAGCATGGATCCTCGAGAAATCAGACTCCATATAAAATCCATCCGGGGTGGAATGGCTTAAATTCAGCGCGTTGATGGCTCTTTTCAGGTTCAAGAAACCTTTGGCGTTATCCGGTCTGATGCGCACTTTTTTTTGAGGAAAGGGCGTACATAATAAAAACCGGGTAAAAAGATCCACCGAGTTCCAATTGCTTTCGGAGAAATACGCATCCAGAATAAACATGTACCGTGATCCGGTATCATACAATTCGATCACGTTTGGCTTTTGCCAATAGCCTTTGTCATTTCTGATTTTCAGATATCGAAACACACAGCCATCCATCTGGATCAAGTCAAAAACCGGCTCCGGCGCAAAACAGTTTTTCTCCAAAACATCTGCTTCAAAATCCGGTTTACCCAAGTATGGTTTAAGGTTCTCTCGTTTAGCACAACGTCTCAGGGCGGTAAGTGAGATTGGCCTATTGAACTCTTTCTCAAGCCAGTGGTGATAATTTTTAATGGTCCTGGCCTTCTTCGTAATAAAGATAAAGTCCTGGCTTGACGTATTGCAGGAAGCCTTGACCATTTCCACAAAGCGCTTCCTGATCTGTTCGTTCAGGGAACGAGGGCGACCGCTGCACTTTCTACCTTCCAGAATACCTTTTTCCGCAAGCAAAAGAGGGCCGGGAATGATGCCGGTTTTTTTATACTGGTCTTTATAGTATTTTTTTGCCCGTCTCATTGCAGAGCCTTTTTTGTCCATAATCTTTTTATGGAGCAGGAGGTGAAAACGGTCATCCAGTAACAGGTTATCCGAGCCCATTGCTCGTCTCCTTCGATATAATTTTTTCATGAATAACCCGGTTCCATAATAGTGCGGCCTGCCGTGACGTTTTTTGCCAGTGGTCATTTTGGGCTAACCGGACTTGGGTAAGCATTTCTTGGACCGTTTTCATATACTCGCTGCTTATTTGATCCGTTAAATCAACAGGGTTTCTTTTTTCGACGGCATTACGCTCCGCAATGAATTTTTTGATATTGGGCGCAGTTATGTCCATGCCGGTATTTAAGAATCCTCTCCATGTTTTACGTTGTTCAGAAGGATCCAATGGCACCAGGATACGTACCTGTGCCTCATTTCCAGGAAGAATGTCCCCATTTGGGGACAAATTATTGACCACATTATAAGCGTCAATAAGACGGTAAACCTGTGATCTGCCCATGTCCCAGCGATTTTTTGCATAGGCTTCAAAGGTCTCAAAAAGTGTCAGCTTGTACAGGCGGGTGTCTCGTATCTCCTTGAGCGCTTTTCCAATATCAAAAAAACGATACTGATTATTGGCAATGATATTCTCCAGGCTTGTTAATCGTTCAGGCACCATTGTTATATCCTTTAAAAAGACTTACCGGATTCGCCGGCAACAATCTCACATGGCAAAACAAATCGTTCACGATTTAGTGATGTAAGGTCTTCCTGTAAAAAATCAGGTGGAAAAACGATTCCTGATCATCGGGATAAAGCTTCATGAAGCATCTGATGGATGGTGGCGGGGTCCCGCTGTCTCATCTCATCCATGTCCGTAATGGGGTTCAGTCCGCCCCCTACTGGGGTCTCGGGCAATGACAGGACCTGAAAAAGACGTCCGTCAAAAGCGATCAGGTCCTTTTTGATCAGATCGTTCCGAGCATCGATGTAGTCATCCACCGTGATCTTCAGCAGGTTGCTGATCTTGTCGTATGGGTAATAGGAAAGCCCTTTCCGATCCCCCACCAGAACCAGGAAAACATAGAACAACAGAGCGTGATGATCCAGGGTCTCCCAAAAACCATCCCGTAAAAACCGATGTTCCAAGAAATTAAAACTCCCGTTGACAGTACGCACCCTTTCAGGACAAAGAACTCTTTTTTCAATCATCATTCGCCTCCTTTAAAAAAATATCCCTTTCTTTTGAGGTCAATTTCCGCTGAAAAGACCTTCCCTCCATAAGCCCGGCGGGGAAATTGGGGTACCACAATCCCGGATAACCCGCAAAAAAGACATTTGGGTTGGTTCCCAGGCCGTTCTGGAGGTTCTATATCAAAGGATGCCTGGGCTGTAGTACCCGTATCACTCATATTTTTTCTATTTTTTTCGCTCCTTCGCTTTTTTTCGTACTCCTGGCGGGTTTTTTTGCCTTTTTCCGACTGGCGGTATCTCCTCTGGGCTTTCCGATGCATTGGTCTCTGGCATATCTTTCGGCATCTTTTTCCGCAGTAGACCTGCCCACGCCAACATCGTCGGCAGACATGAAAAATCCGCCCACAATATTTGCACCGCACTTCTTTTAACAGTACCTCGTCCACCATTCCGGCCTTGCAATCCACCGGAAAATTGATTAGAAAAGTCACCTGTCGTGGCTTCCGGCACTATCCGGTGGTCAGAAAAAGAAGGCCCGAAGCAGCTACTTCGGGCCTTCGACATCTATTCTCCAAAACATATCCGTTCTCTTGCTCCCAAGGCTTTTACTTGGGAAGAAAAAAACCAAATCCAAAGAAAATAGATTTTACTGAAAATTCTAGAAAAATAAATCTACATCATACCACTATACATAGGTTCTATTTTTACCGGCGGTGACAGGAAAGAGTGGCGGGGTGCTTGAAACTGACTTTGGTCGGGTAACACAACGGGATTCGCTCAAGGCGATACAGTATATTGACATTAATGTAAGGGGGAGACGTTACAGTATTTGTTTGTTAGCACCCATGTGGAAAACGGGGATTTTGGCCCGGTAATTGAAATGGCTTTGCAGATGCCAGGGTTTACCGATGATAAAGACCTTGGCTCCGTATGGGTAGGCTACGCACGCAACACAGTTCTTCAAGAGCATCCCATGGGTAGCGTTATTGATACGTTGGTCGACTACGTTAAAGCAAAGAAAATCCGACATTTTTTCTTGGTAGGTGGATGTGACGGCGCTAAGCCAGGGCGTAACTATTACACTGAGTTTGTGGAAAAAACCCCTGATGATACCCTCGTACTTACCCTGGCTTGCGGCAAATTCCGCTTCTTCGACCTTGATCTTGGCGCAATAGATGGGGTCCCGAGACTTTTGGATGTGGGGCAGTGCAATGATGCCTATTCGGCTATTGTCGTGGCTTCGGCCCTTGCAGAAGCCTTTGGTGTGGGAATCAATGATCTTCCTTTGTCGTTGATCATTTCCTGGTATGAACAGAAGGCGGTGGCGATCCTCCTGACACTCTTTTATTTGGGCTTAAACGATATTCGGCTTGGGCCGACGATGCCGGCATTTTTGACGCCTAACGTACAGAAGGTTCTTGTGGACAACTTTAACATCCAGCCCATCAGCACACCGGAGGATGATATTGCTGCCTGTCTAGGCGCATAGCGAAACATAAACTTGAATTCGAGTGTATAAGGGCTTCGACGCGAAGGCCGTAAGGTCATTTTTTTGACAACCTCGATTTTTTTCGGGCTTTCAAGAACGATCTCCGGTCTGCCTTTATACATCTTGATTTTCCCTCCTACCGAACCGTTTTATTTGCGGTCTCTCTATCCGCTCAATATAGACGGCAAATATCCCGTTACCCGCGCTTTCCATATTCCTTCGAATGCTTCAATTGCCATGCCGCAAAAACCAGAAGGGTAAAGAAGGTTAATGTAAAATACCATGGAAACCATTCAACCGATTGAATAAAGACGGTATTTTCAATTGACTTCCCCGTGATTGTGGGTGCCGTTTCCGAAACACGCGTTCGAAGCATACTCAAAAGGATGGCGTAGAACAAACAAATGAACCCATAAGCCAGGTTAAAAAACAACCCCTTAAAGCTCAATACGGTGGCCCGCCGGGAGGAATCCGTAATCCGGTTGAGATAGTGGCTCACGAAAAAACCGGTGAAATACATGACACTGGAAAGAAGAACCATGGGCACAAGCCCCAGGATCGGCAGAAACAGCGTGAGTCCCCAAAACCCCGTCAGGGTGACCACTGCCAGGACACCAAGGTTGAATGCGGGGGTGTGCTTTTCAGCCAGCTTCAGGGCGAGTCGCGGAATAACAAGACCCAGGAGGGCCAGCCCGGCCCCGATCAAACCAAATATGGATTCCGGTAGATCGATCAGCCTGTAATACTGGCTGTTGAGGGTGATCATCATCCGAATGATATGATCAAATATCATGCCTGTGGCGATAATGACCAGGGCAAAGGGTGTTTTGAGTATCCATTTCCCGGCTTGAATGGTCAGTTTCATGGCGTTTACCAGAGAGTCGCCGCTTTTTCGTCCGAGCGATATTTCCCCGTTATTATGAGGCTCGGTTCTTTTCATGGCGAGGGTAATGAACAGGGTCAGGATGGCTGTGGCAAAAGTCAGATAGAGTGGAAATTTCAGGGTTATATCCTGGTTCAGGGAGACGTTCAGACCCACCCGCTCCGCCAGATGTCCCATCAGGGCAGGGTCATAGACCGCAGCGCCCAGGCTCATGGCCACAACAAACCCCATGGAACGAAACCCCATCTGCCTGACCAGAACCTTGCCCCAGTCGTCAGGGTCGCCTTCCTGTTTGAGGGAGTCGTAGGCCAACGCTTCATCCGCGCCGCTGGCGGCCGCTTCGGCGCTGCCGCTCAACACCCGGTTGGCAAAAAAGATGTAAAATAGCAGCCGGGGATTTCCCAAAGGGGCAAAACAGAGAAGCGCCATCTCCAGGACCATACAGACGCCGGCAAAGACCAGCAGGTTTTTTCTGCCCACGGTGTCCGCCAGGGCGCCGGAAGGGATTTCCAGAAGGACGATGGTCAGGGCCCATACCAGGTTAAGGAGCGCGAACTGCTCCAGTGTCAGCCCAAAGTCCAGGAATAGGATGGTGAAGACGGGATAGTAAAACCGGGAATTAAAGAAAACCCGAAAGGCGATAAACAGCCGGATGTTCCGTATTTTAAAAGGTGGGGTTTTGTGGGTCACTGTTTGGCCATAGGTCTCTTTTATTCCAGTTAGGGAACTGGAAGAAAATAATATACGCATATCGTGCAGAACTTTTGTTCGTATTCAAGGCGTGATAGCAGGTGCATAGTGAGCTATGTGCCTGTTGTCACAACGTAGAAGACGGGCAAAAGGGCAAGCAGGATACGTAGATTATTTTTTGGAAGTTCCCTTAGCCGCGGGGCAATATTGATGCCCCTTGGATTCAGAAACGTGATGTCTCAACTGGGCGTTCTAAAATTGCCTACCACCCATAGAAAGTATATCCCAGCTTACGCCAATCCCCTGCGGTTTTGATCACCTTTTCCCCCTTGAAATAGACCCAGAATACCTGCCTTCTTACGATAGCCCCCATGTCGCGTTCCTTGTTGATCCCATAGGACCATTTTTCTTCGTTCCCTTCCTGGTTTATTGAGTCGGGATTTCCCAGGGCTTCCGTTACCATTGGTTTGGTCATGCCTGCGGCCACTTTTCTGGCAGCCACCGCCTGCACCGTTGCCTGATCCCATTGGGGATACTGGCTGTGGATTTTGTCGGCCCGGCGATCCTTCATGCCGCATCCCGCGACCACCATGCCCGACAGCAGCAAAACCAGGATGTTCATTAACGTTTTCATCTTTACCTCCTTTCTTTCTTTCCGTTTTCCGATGATGAGATCAATGGATTTTGATAACCTCGATCTGTCTCGGGCTTTCCACAATGATCTCGGGTCTGCCTTTATACATTTTGATTTTCCCCCTCACCCGAACCGTTTTGTTGAGATAGTATTTCTCCGGTTGGAATGGGAACTTCCCCAGGGCGTTTTCAAAAATGGTGAGGCTCATATATCGGGTGAAATTCCTGTGGAAGTTCAGGAAACAAGCCTTTCCTGAGTTGTAACCGCGAACGATTGTTCCCTGGACGGTCACCCGTTTTCCAATGAATTTTCCAGCCGATTCCCATGAAATTCTTCGCCCGGCGCCTTTTCTAATCTGTTCCGTTTTCAGGAAAGCTTTTGCGATTTCCGGTTTGTTGGCAGTCCGAATCAGCTCCTCGGGAACAGGATGGTAGCCGTTTACCGGCAATACAACACCCAGGAGTTCGGCATCTAAATTGTTTATCCAACGGGTTAATTCCTGTATTTGCATATCAAGTTGCGCCACCGACACGCGCGGTTTGACATGGTTTCCATAAATGATCCCCCATTTTTTGTGGGCCATGCCCATGACGGATACTGTATCCGTGGTCTGTTCAGGGATTGCTTTTTCTCTATATCCGTACTGCGCCAGTTGTTTCCTGAGGTCCCTTGGTGCAAGCTCATGGGCCGTTGCATAGAGCTGCAGCAGATTCAGGCTGATTTCACCATCTTGGAAAATTCTTGAAGACCAGTTCCCAATCCGGAGCCTGTAGTTACCGGCAGAAACCTTTTCCACCCGGATGAGGAGGTGTCTCTGTGAGAGTATCCACAGGACTTCGTTCATTCCCCGGTCCTTCCAAAGTCCCCTCCTTTCCTGTTTCGCTTTTTGTTCCCAGGTCAGGAACTGATTTTTTCTTTGTTCATCGAATGGGTATTTGGTGTAAGCGGTTGAATAACCATTGATCAAAAGCTGCTTCTGAACAAACGTGCCGTTTTCCAGGTACGGGTATGCCAATATGCGGCCATAATTGCCTCGTTTGTTTTCATCGTACGGATCATACTCCAGACGAATGTTTTTTCCCAGGCAGAGTTTCCTGATAAAGTCGCTTGACTCTTGCGACATGAACTGGACGGGCAACATGGGATGATTCTTTTCCGGGGTGTCGACGCCGATGAATCGAACCGTTCCAAGGTCCTCCAGGGTGATGGTATCCCCGTCGGCCACGGCGATGCATTTGTGGAAACGGCGGTCCAGATTAAGGTCCCTGAGCAGCGCCTCTGTAACCGGTTTAAATTGGGCGTCAGCCACAGCCGCCGAACAGGGAACTGCTGATGAAAGCGCCAAAAGGAGTAAGAGAGGGAGAAAAAACCGATATGGAGGGGTCTTGATCATTGCTTGAATTCCCCATAACGGCCTGTCATGGAAGGGGAGGCGGGGTCGTGGTTTCGATGCCGCTCCCTGGCCCGATCAAAGCGGGTGGTGGCATAGCAGTAGACACATCCGAACAGGCAGGTATCGTACATGCCGATATCCCGGCTTGCCACACAACCGCAGTCGGATCGCTGGGATGGATCTTTCCGGTGTGTGACATCAAGTCCGAATACATGGCGGATCAGCCCGTCGTCGATACATTTCCCCGGGGGAATGCCATGCAATGCCGGGTCAGGCGCTTCGGCGCAACTCTGGATATCCATCCCATTCAACGCCGCGGAATCAGATATGTTTTTCATGAGTTCACCGAATTTTTCCCCGGGGGGTTCCATGATGCGAATTCCCTTTCTTTCCAGCAACTGGAGCCTTTTTGCAGCTTTTCGGTAGATATCCACAATGCTGATGATACAACGGCTGGTATGGCCTTTCAGTTCTTCCGCAATGCGCTGATGGGTTTCCCTGTGAAAGTTCCAATCGCTGATTCGGGTAAAAACGATGGGGTCGTAACGCCAGATGATTTTTTCCCTGCCGATGCGGTTGGAAAGGACGCGAAAAGTGTTCAGGGATCTTTTGTGGGACGGTGATTTCGGATCCAGTTCCCGAGGGTTGTTCATGAGCGTGTATAGAAAGTAATAGCGGTATCCCCGTTCGTCCAGTTGATCTAAAAAAGGCAGCAGCGGGCGCGGATAACGGGTCCAGAATACGATGACGTCAACGTCTTGGGGCTTCAGGGAGATGCGCGATACCTGTTTCCGGTTGAAGGGGTTCGGGACCGTGCAGTAGCCTTCCCGAATCCGGTTCATGAACCACTTGGCATAAAAGGCGGGAATGTCGGTCCTCCGGCTGGCGCTGATGATCATTTTTTATCCAGATTGGAAAGCGGTGTGAACTGCACAACTGACAGCCGCCAGTGATGTTTTTTGTCAGGTTATTTTATTATTTACGGTATTTCTACCCTCCGGTCCCACAGGTACATTCCGTTCCAGTGGGAGTGGGGTTGGCGAGCTGGGCAAAGCACGACGGATACGCATCCGGACAGTCCGCGTCCACGCTGCAACAGGTCCGGCAATTGCTGTTGGCATCGCCCCAGTCGTTTTTCTTTCCACAGCGTGATGTGGGATCGGACGGTCCTGACGACCCCGCACAGTTGACATGCGTCGTGGGTTGGACCGGTGGGTCGAAGAGGTATCCAACGTAGTGTTTGTAATAGTCAATTCGCCATTGGGTCTTCTCCCGGAAAGGTTCTGAAGGGTTGCTGCATTCCAGATTTCCGTTGATAATTTCCACGGTCTTGCCGAAATCGTTGAACTCAACGATTGCCCGGTGACATGTCATTCTCCCGTTCACTGAGGTTGCAGACTTTTCGAAACCACCCACGTGATTCATCCAGAAGTTCAGGGACGCTCTCCACGCCGTATCTCCTTCGAGAATTTTCCTGGGATCCATGATGAGGAAATCGGGGTCCGGGAACCTGACAGGATCAGAATCATGCAGCGCCTGGCCCGCTTCTTCATAGTTCACCGGGTTGGTAATCTGCAGGGCGCCACGACCGAAATACCCGTAGAGACAGGCGGGATAGGTATTGTAAGGCGGCGTCAGGTCCGAGCAGTAGTCGCAGCAGTCGCTGGGGGTATCAGGGGTAGGGGGGGGAGTACACCCGGGATACTTACAACCCACTTCGCTGTCGAAACACAAGCCGCCGTTCGTTCCGCCCTTTGCGGCGCCGTTGGTTTCAAGGGACGCATTGGCAAGAAAAGCCGCCAGTTCCTGAGCGTTCGTCTCGGCGGACGCGCTGCCGCAAAACCTGGGAAAGTCACCCGCTGCGCTGAGGAAATGGGCCCGGCTCAACGTGGCCGCCCCGGTGCAGTTCGGATTGTTCGCAGCGATCGGAAAAGTGTTCGCCCAGGATTCATCCGTGGGGAACACAGATTCGATGAATTTAACATTTTTACCCTCGAGGACTTCTTCCGAGGAATTATCACTTCCAGAGCAGCCGGTACACCAGACGGCGAGGGCCAATGCAAGAATCACCACTATCCCTTTGGAAATTTTGTAAGTCATCAGTGTCCTCCCTTTTTTTTGCTTTTTGTTGGTATGCACTCTAATCCAGTCGGCACATTATATGCAAATAATTCATCTCAGACCGGTTGGGCCGTGGAAATGATTTCGAGAACAGGAAACTCCCATTTATCCACCTTGATCCGCTTATGAAAAGGCGCATCGGGATCATCCCGGTTGCGCTGCAGGATCCCCACGACCCTGACCTCCAGGATATTATTCAGATGCTCTCGCCATCTGCCGGCCCCTTCTTTTGAAAGCCTGCCCACGCACTCGCCGTTGTGGTCCCGGATTTCCAGTTTTTCGGTTTTCATTACCAGATTAACCCTCTGGCCTGTTTTGAGCGCCGCCAGACGGCTGTGAATGGGGTGCGTTTGCGGAAAGCCTCCCGCATAGTCCAGATAGATTTCCTTTAACCCCGCTATTTCGTATCGCTTATGAACATCATCGCTCTTTTCAACCATCCCGCCATGGGTGAACGGCATCACAAAATTTCCGTTGATTTCCTTCAGGAAGGGATTTGGCTTTCCCTGGCTTTTCAAGAGGCAAAGGGTCTCCTCGGCCCGGGTCATGGCCACGTACATGATACGTCGTTCTTCCTCCCACCGGGCGCTATCCGCCGGGTGGCGCCAATCACCGTCCAGGACGAACACATGCGGAAATTCCATGCCTTTGGCAGCATGAATGGTGCTCATGAAAATCCCTTCCCCCAACACCTTTTCCCGGCGTTTTTCAGCCACAAATTCATACAATCGATCCGTTACCCGGGCCATGGGTTGTGTGCTATCAGCGGTTTCTTCCCGCCAAGCCTCCAGGAATGTATGGATCAGTTGCCACCAGATGTTGGGTTGTCTGCCTCCGCCATGTGCTTTAACGCCTGCCATCAGATCAGTTGCGCGACCGTTTTCTTTTTCCTTTGCCAAGAGCCAGTCCAGAACCGTTTGAACCTCCCGCACCCGGTGCAGGGGAAAACCTTTATCCAGTGTTGTCCTGAAAGGGCAGGCCGCTTTTTCAAATACCGACCTGACGGCGGAAAGCGGACCCCTGGTTCTGGACAGAACGGCAAAATCGTGCCACCCGGCGCCGGGTTCCAGGTTCCGAATTCGATCGATTTCGCTCTTGATATAATGGGCCTGGTGAAGCCGGCCCTGAACCGAAACCATTTGTACGCGGCCCCGGCTTACCGGGTCCAGCTGTTCCCACTTTCCCCCGGGCAGATTGGGTGATCTTTCACGGTTGATGCGAATGGGGTGTGATCCTTTCATCCGGTCCCGGTTATTGCGGATTAACCCATTGGCGGCGGCAATGATGTGTTTGCTGGACCGGTAGTTTTCCACGAGATAGATGGTCTCTGTGCTGTAGTCTTCCCGAAACCGGCGAATGAAGCCAACATTGGCCCCCCTGAAGGTGTAGATATTCTGATCGTCGTCTCCCACCGCCAACAGCGTCAGGCGGCTGTTCTCCTCTTCAAGGGATTTTCCGGCAATGGCCGATACCAACTCATACTGATCCTCATCGATGTCCTGGTATTCATCCACCAGGATGTGGCTGTATCCGGACATGAGCTGATCCCGCATTTCATCGGGTTCCATACCGGGGATCTCCTGCCCGCCCTTCAAGAGTTGTACCGCCTGCCGGATGATGCCTTCAAAATCAATGCTGTTTTTGCTGTTTGATTGGGCCATATCCCGAACGGATATGCCGGCCAGCCGCATGGCCGCACCGTGATAGGTGGCAACCGTAATGCCTTTTGCGGCCCTTCCGATTAATTTAATGAGCCGCTTTCTGAGTTCCATGGCGGAGCTGTGGTTGAAGCAGAGCACCAGGACCTGGTGAGCCGGTATCCGTTCCACTTCCAGCAGATAGGCGCAGCGGTGAATGATGACCCTGGTTTTGCCCGATCCGGGCCCCGCCAGAATAAGCATATTGTCTTCCACGGGTTTTCCCACTGCGGATATCTGCACCGGGTTTCGCAGGTTTTCAACGATCATGCGGTAGGATTCGGCAGTGGTGGCCTTTTCCAGCAGTTCTTTGTCATCGGCAAAATACTTGTTGATGAACTTGACCCGGCCCAGGGCGAAATAATCAAGCACCAGGGTGAGCGCCCCGGCAAGTTTTCCCAGGGCCAGGGTGGCATAACGCATCATCACATGAACCTGAAGCCGTTTTTCCCGATAATGAACCGCCAGCGGCTTGTAATCCCCTTTGTTGTAATAGCGGCCCCTGGCCGTTTGTTCCAGCCTGATGGTCATGGCTTGCCTGAGGATCGCCAGGCCCCCTTGCAGTTCAATGGCTTTTTGTTCGTGCAGGAACATGAGGGCCCGGTCGATGGCCGGCAGGATTTTCCGGACCTGTGTGCTGAGGATCATATCCGACTGAATCGCCGCGGAGAGTTTGTCACTGGCAAAAGCGACCTGGACATGGCCGGTGAGTTCAACGCTCTCTTTGGCGGCCTGTTCCTTCGCCATGGCCAGCAGTGTCTTCAGGATTACGCCGGCCACATTCTGCCTTAATGAAATGGTTTTTCTGATGTTGTGCCAGCTGCGTTGCAGCTTCACCTGGTAATTGTTCCGGTCCAGATACCGAAGTTCAAAGCTGCCCAGTGTGGCGGCAAACCCTTTTCCGTCATAGCTTATGCCCTTAATGAGCTGCCGCAGGACTTCCGGTGTGGTCTTGTAGCCCTCGTTTTGCAGCATCTGGTTCAGGCGCCGAATGTTCAGCCGGACCCAGTTGCCGTCCTCGGCATCCGGGTCCGCTTCCTCCAGCAGGCGAACCATCCTGTTTTCCAGACCACAGGCGGATTGGAAGATCTTGTGGGCATTGTTTTTCCCCTTGGGTCGGAAGGTGGCCGACAGCATGATGCCCTGGTCCAGCAGACCGGCATCCGCCATGTCGTGGAGGGCCCCGATGATGATCTGAGCAGCGGTGAGGCCGGATTTTCTTTCCATTTCAAGGAGATGTGATTTTTCCGGAAAGAGCGCCTCAGCAATGCTGTCGGCACTGATGCCATGTGACTTTTCCCGGTTGATGATGAACCGTAAAATATTGCGCCAGAGGCTTTGGTTGTGGGCCCCCAGGTCGAGGGGGGCCATCATTTTTTCCGCGTCTTCAAGGGAATTTACCAGGGGTTTTCCCTGGAAAACATCGGTCAGGTTATGGTTGCGCCTTAAAAAACCGGCCCTTTCCAGCCAGGCAACGGCAGCTTTTACTTTGGTGTTCCTGGATTCAGGACTCAGTTCATGCAGGTCGGCCAGATCCTCATCGCGAACCAGTTCGTCACTGGTGACAACAATTTCGCCTTCCGGGTTTCTTTTCTTGCGCCGGAGGGCACGCAAGATGCGTGCGATTTCCTTTTGTTTGACTTCCGAGAACGCACCCATCTGGAACTGCCGGTTTACATCCTCCGGGTCGTATAAAAGGATACAGCGGGCTGGTTTCAGGTCCCGTCCGGCCCTTCCCGCCTCCTGGATATAATTCTCAAGGGAGCCCGGAATATCATAGTGCAACACAAGCCGGATATTCTCTTTGTCGATGCCCATGCCGAACGCGTTGGTGGCACAGATCACCGGTATCTCTCCGGCCACAAACAGATCGATGATTTCACGCTTTACCCCAGCGTCCAATCCGGCATGAAACGCCTCGGCAACCACCCCCTGCTGATGCAGAAAGTCCCTGATTTCCTCCGTACCGGCCCGCGTTGCCGCATAGACGATGATGCCCGCCGGCTCATCGGTTCCATCCAGTTGTTCCGCGATAATATCATGGGTTTTTTCAAACTTTTCCGCCGGGGATACGGGGATCACGTCAAAGGAGAGGTTCTCCCGTTCAATGCCCCCTCTGTAGAGGCGGAGGGGTTGAGCCAGTTCTTCCTGAAAGTGGGTTTTGATTTCTTCGATGACACTGGTCTTGGCGGTGGCGGTAAAGCAGCACACCGGTGGCATCGCCTGGTTCTGTTCCCTGCTGAACTCTCGAATGAAGCGGGCCGCATACAGATAGTCCGGCCTGAAGTCGTGCCCCCATTTGGAGAGGCAGTGGGCTTCGTCAAAGACCCAGCAGCCGATTTCCCGCTGCTTCAAAACGTTTCGAACACTCATGCTGCGAAGTTGTTCCGGTGATATGTAAAGGATGGCCGTGTCCCCCAGCCGAATCCGTTCAAAGACCTCGCCCCGTTCCGGAGGGGTCTGGAGTCCGCTGACCGCTTCGGCAAACAGGGTCCCGGTCTTCTTCAGCAAATTATCCACCTGGTCCTTCATCAGTGCCTGAAGGGGTGAAATGACGACCGTCAGAACCCCGCGCCGCCCGTAACGCACCAGTGCCGGCAATTGATAGCAAAGGGATTTTCCGCCCCCGGTGGGTAGAATCCCCATAACGGAAATATTGTTTAGCGCATCCTGCACGATGGCCTTCTGCAGGCTTTTCCCCTGATCGGTGGCGGGTTCTTCCCGGAAAGACGGGTAACCGAAGATGCGGGTCAACTGCTGTTCGGGGTCATGGCTTTTCGAGCAATATTCGCAGTCTGATTTTCCACAGGACGCTTCCCGAAGTGTTTTGATGAGGAACGGAATTTCGGGGAATCGATGCCTCACCCAGGGGGGTAGCACGGAATTGCCCCCGGCCACTTGCAGCCACGCCATGCAGTAGGCGGCTGCCGGCCGTTTTCGGGCATCCGCGAGAATTCCAGGCATCGTTTCCCTGGCCGCTTTGCCGCATACGATGCCAGCGGTATGGTCCATAAAGCATGCGAGCGCATCTTCAGGACTCTCGATTCCCCGGTCGATGATTCCTTCAAACACCGTCGAAAGCCCCATGCCGGAAAAGGTATTAAAAACACTCTCCTTGAAACAGAAACCATAAAAATCGATCAGTGCCGGCGTTTCCTCTCCGAGTGCAACAAAACTTTCCCACTGCTCCTTAAAGACCGAAGCGGCCAGCTTTGCATCCTCAACCGGGTTGTTGATGGAGGACCGAACCAGTTTATAGTTTTTGACCAGGCGGTGGTAGGGGTTTTGCGGAAAAGCCAGGGGAGACAGGTAAAGGGTATCGATGACGGGTTTTTTGAGAATCTCAAGCCCGGGTGAGACCGCTTTCAAGACTGGGAAATCATGACCCAGCAGGTTGTGACCCAGAACGAAATCCGCGTCTTTCGCAAGGTCGTCGAGCGCTTCCAGTACAGCTTTGGAACCGGCCTTTTGGGTTCTTTCCAGAATTCGGTCATTAAGAATGGCACCCACATGCCTGATTCTTCCCGTCCTTGTGGTTTCGAGATCAAGGAGCAGGGTGCGGTTCAGAAATTCAAAAATATCCATATCCGTCTCTAATAGGGGACAGACCGCGTTTATTTTTGTTTACCAACAACGGGTTTTTTCCTCGGCCGGCCAGCCTTTCCCGGCGTAACGCGACGTCCGAGCATTTCACCTATTTCCTCGGCAAATCTGCTGGACCCTAAGGCAAAGTTCCCATGGGTTGCTTTTCTGATTTTATCAATTTCTCCTGGATCCAGCTCATGACGAAATAGTTCCCTGTAGGCGAACTGTCTTGCTCCTTTATGGTGCCCCGGGCTCTGGTAGAGAACATGATGCGTCAACCGGGGCGGCTAATTACAAATGGAGGTCCCGCAGATTTAAACGGCCAACACCGATTCCTGGTATTGCAAAACGGATGCATCAACCGTAAGCAACAGCATCCCCTCCGTACGGGCCTGGGCCAGCAGCAAGCGATCAAAAGGGTCTTTATGAAGCAAGGGCAGCGTCTCGACTGTAAAAACATGCTCCGCATCGATAGCTAATTCGGTGTACCCGTTTGCTATAAGCATCTTTCTCAAGCGCCGCGGATTCACCTTGAAATCCTCCCGTCCCAGACCGCGTTTGATCTCAATTTCCCACATACTGGCCACACTGAAAAACAAATCGTTTTCGGGTGTTGTCAAGAGAGTTCGGGCTGATTTGGAAAGCTTTTCAGGCTGACCTGCAGCCCACAGGACAATGTGCGTATCCAGCAGCAGTTTCATTAGGACTTTCCTTCAAAAAGCCCGACGATTTCCGTTGCCCCAAGAGAATCAAAATCTTCCGGCACTGCGATCTCACCGGACATGAACCCCAACCTTTCAGTCCCGGTAACCGCTCCATCGGACAGGGGCAAAACCTTGACCATAGGCTTTCCTGACTTGGCAATGATGAAAACATTTCCTTTCGCAGCCTCATCAACCAGGCGTGAAAGGTGCGTCTTGGCTTCGTGGATATTGACAGTTTGCATGGCACACCCCATGGGATTGAGTTCAATAGACTTAGTCTATGGATTCAATCATTGGAAGTCAAGATCTTTTTCTGAACCCGCACCTCAACGAGACCTTTGGGGAACTGGAAGAAAATAACATACGCATATCGTGCAGAACTTTTGTTGGTATTCAAGGCTTGATAGCAGGTGCATAGTGAGCCATGTGCCTGTTGTCACAACGTAGAAGAGGGGCAAAAGGGCAAGGAGGATACGTAGATTATTTTTTGGAAGTTCCTACAGAAACACCGATTCTTTAACAGCTAATCAGCTTAGGGTCTCGGAAAAAAATAAATGCGCCAGATTGCGCCGTATTTTGGTTCGTATGCAAGGCGCATCCGCCTGTGCATATTAGTGGATATGTGCTGGTGGATGCAACGCAGCAGATGGACCAAAGGACAAGCCAGATGGTGTATTTATTTTTTGCCGAGGCCCTTAATGGCTATCCTCTTCACTTTTCAGGCTGTTAATCAATTTAACACTTTATTCATGGCCAGACCTCTCAAAATACAATACCCGGGGAGACCTAATTGCTGTCCCCCTTCAGAGAAAACTTGCCGGCCCCCGTGGATGTGGATGCCGCATAGGCATCGGTTGCCCCAAGAAAACTCCTGACAGCAGGCTTTTTGTAGGCAAGATAACCCGTAACACCCGCCGCTGCTGCGATTGAAGAGCGCTTGATCGCCTTCCTGCAGAACTCCCGGCGATTCACTGAAACAGTCTCTGATTTCCGTAATTCATTCATATCGTATACCCTTTGGATGGACTATTGAATATTGACGATTGAAAGACCCCGCAACCCAAGCCCCCTCACGGCGCAACAAGATTCACGGGCGGTACACCCAGCGTGAAATAAACACTGGGCGTACCCGTACTCTCTTTCAAGTGAAAAGTCGTACTGATGGTAAATCTCAACGTTGGCTGATAATCCGTTGACGGTCCCACGGTGATCGGGGTAATTGAGGATGTCTGTATAACATCCGCGTTGAGGGCTCCCCACGCGGGTTCATAAAATGAAAATTCCGACATGCTTCCGACTGTGTTTGTAGAGGCACTGAACAGGTGGGTCTGCCCTCCAAAGGCAGTGGACGTTGTATAATAGGCGGTCCCGTTATGGCTTAGGGTGCCTGTAACAGGGAATGCGTTATTGAAAGTGATTCTCACCTGGGAGTAGGTGCCTGCCGGCAGGCTTAGATTACTGATCCCCGGGAACGTTCCACCCTGCACCATGTCAAGCTGTGCCGTCCCTGAAAAGATGGTCACCCATAACGTTCCATTGTACATTTCAACCTTTGTCACGGTGACTTTGTAGGAAGAGGGGTTTCCGGTGGCCAACCTCCCCGCGGAGATGAAGAAAACCTGACCACCGTATGACGTTCCGCTGGTATTGGTGGCATATGCTCTCACATAATAATCAGTACCCGGATGTAAACCCGTCATATTTGACGTGAATGCACCGGTGGCGGAAGCCACACCTTCTTCTGTTTTGTTATCTGCTGTTGTCGGGGTCCCGGTGGTGTTCCAGCAGACGCCGTGCTGGGTGGGGTTGGAAAGACCGAGATCCGTAATATTTCCGTTCCCGGATGCTGTGGTTTTGCCAATACCGCTGACCGCCTGTGTGGTCACCGTTGGAGCCCCTGCACTTGTGGTAAAAGAAATCTGATTTCCGTATATTGTTCCAACTGTATCCGTTATGTAGGCCCTGACATAGTAGGTGGTGTTGGCTGAAAGCCCTGTCATATTTGAAGTGAATCCCCCTGTCGCAGAAGCCGGACCGTCTTCTGTTTTGTTGTCCCCTGTTGTCGGAGTTCCGGTCGTGTTCCAGCAGACACCATGCTGGGTGGGAGGGGGAGCACCGAGATCCGTGATGTTTCCATGTCCGGTTGCCGAGGTTGTCCCGATGCCGGTCACCGCCTGTGTGGTCACCGTTGCAGCGCTAGCTCTGGTGGCAAAAGAAACCTGGCTGCCGTATGATGTTCCAGCTGTATTCGTTGCATAGGCCCTCACATAGTATGTCGCGTTAGCAGAAAGCCCTGTCATATGGGATGCAAATGCCCCGGTAGCACTGACCGTTCCCTTTTCTGTTTTGTTTTCTCCTGTTGTCGGAGTGCCGGTGGTGTTCCAGCAAACACCGTGCTGGGTGGGATTGGGAACACCGAGATCCGTGATATTTCCGTTCCCGTCTGCTGTGGTTGTCCCGATGCCGGTGACCGCCTGTGTGGTCACAGTTGGGAGCTGCCCACCAATGGCAAAAGAAACTTGATTGCCGTATATTGTTCCCACCGCATCAGTTACGTAGGCCCTTACATAGTAGGTGATGTTGGGTGATAGACCTGTCATATTGGAAGTGAATGCCCCGGTTGCTGAAGCCGGACCTTCTTCTGTCTTGCCGTCCCCTATTGTCGGAGTCCCGGTGGTATTCCAGCAGACACCATGTTGGGTGGGAGGGGGAGCGCCAAGATCCGTGATATTTCCATTCCCGGTTGCTGTGGTTGTCCCGATGCCGGTGACCGCCTGTGTGGTCACAGTTGCAGCGCTGGCTCTCGTGGCGAAAGAAACTTCAGTGCCGTATGATGTTCCAGCCGTATTTGTTGCATAGGCCCTCACATAGTATGTAGTGTTAGCGGAAAGCCCTGTCAAATGGGAAGCAAATGCCCCGGTAGCGCTGACCGCTCCCTTTTCTGTTTTGCAGTCCGTTATTGTGGGAGTGCCGGTGGTGTTCCAGCAAACACCGTGCTGGGTGGGATTAGGAGAACCGAGATCCGTGATATTTCCGTTCCCGTCTGCTGTGGTTGTCCCGATGCCGGTGACCGCCTGTGTGGTCACAGTTGGGAGCTGCCCACCAATGGCAAAAGAAACTTGATTGCCGTATATTGTTCCCACCGCATCAGTTACGTAGGCCCTTACATAGTAGGTGATGCTGGGTGATAGACCTGTCATATTGGAAGTGAATGCCCCGGTTGCTGAAGCCGGACCTTCTTCTGTTTTGCTGTCCCCTATTGTCGGAGTCCCGGTGGTATTCCAGCAGACACCATGTTGGGTGGGAGGGGGAGCGCCAAGATCCGTGATATTTCCGTTCCCGGTTGCCGTGGTTGTGCCGATGACGCTGACCGCCTGGGTGGTCACAGTTGCAGCGCTGGCTCTTGTGGCAAAAGAAACCTGGTTGCCGTATGATGTTCCACTCGCATTTGTTGCATAGGCCCTCACATAGTAGGTAGTGCCCGCGGAAAGCCCTGTCATATGGGAGGCAAATGCCCCGGTAGCGCTGACCGCTCCCTTTTCTGTTTTGCTGTTCGCTGTTGTGGGAGTCCCGGTGGTGTTCCAGCAGACACCGTGCTGGGTGGGATTAGGAGAACCGAGATCCGTGATATTTCCGTGCCCGTCTGCCGAGGTTGTGCCGACAGCGGTCACCGCCTGGGTGGTCACCGTTGGGACTTGCGCACCGGTGGCAAAAGAAACTTGATTGCCGTATGATGTTCCAGCCGCATCAGTTGCATAGGCCCTGACATAGTAGGTGGTATTGAGGGAAAGCCCAGTCATATTGGAAGTGAATGCCCCGGTAGCACTGACCGGCCCTTGTTCTGTTTTGCTATCCGCTGTTGTGGGGGTCCCGGTGGTGTTCCAGCAAACGCCGTGCTGGGTGGGAGGGGGAGTACCGAGATCCGTGATATTTCCGTTCCCGGTTGCCGTGGTTGCGCCGATGGCGGTCACCGCCTGGGTGGTAACGGTTGGGAGGCCTGGGATTGTAGCAGTGGCAGTAGAGCTAAAGGCGCCCGAACCCACCGAACTTACCGCTGCTACCTGAAACGCATAGGTTCTGCCCGATGTCAGGCCAGTCACAGTTGTGGCCGTTGCCGTACCGGTGTGGGGCCAGTTGATCCATACTGTCATACCCGCCTGACGGTAATGCACCAGATATCCTGTGATCGGGGACGTGCCGGGGCTTGGAGTGGTCCAGCTCAGGGCTGCAGAGTTAGGACCGGCGGTTGCACTGAGAGTCGGTTGGCCGGGAAGCTGTGTCGGACCGGCCTGCACGGTCAGTGTCACCGTGGTCGGATTGCTTTCCTGTCCCAGACCCTTGGATGCAACGGCCTTGTATGTAAAAGAGTCGGTGCCGCTGAATCCGTTCTTGGGCGTGTACTCAAAACTGCCGTCACTATTCAGCTGTAGAGTCCCGTGGCTGACGCCGGTCACCAGTACCGACACCATATCCTGGTTGGGAAGTGCCGGAGGCACTTGAAACTGGTTGTTGGGATCCACATCGTTGGTCAGCACGCCAAGAGTAGGAATAGTCCATGTGGTGTCGCCCGTTGAGGTATAGCTGTCTTGTGTGGCGATCGGTTTGTTAGTATTTAATCGATGCTGTATCGTCACCGTTGCAGGTGATGAGACCCTGCTGTCAGTGGTGATGACATCATAGGTAAAGCTGTATTCCCAAACCAGTGACGGATCATCCGGGCAGAGGGAGAAAGAGCCGTCCGCATTAAATGTGAGGGTCGCGTTTGCGGGATCGGTCACTTTTCGGGCGGTCAGGCCATCATTTGGCTGCTTGGGTGGTGTCCCGAGGGCGTTAAAAGGATCTTCGTCATTGCTCAGCACCCCCGGTGCGGCAACGGCGATACAGGTCGTGGGAATGGTATCCATATAGGCGTCATTCGTAGCTGTGGGAGGGGTTCCTGCAGGTGGTGTCACCGTGATGTTGACAACACCATCCTTACTCTGGCTGGAGGTATTGGTTCCGGTAAAACTGAATGTGTCGGTTCCGTAATAGCCGGCGTTGGGGTTGTAGACGAAAGATCCGTCAGGGTTCACCGTGACACTGCCATGCGCCGGTGTTGTGTTGGCCGTAACACTGAGCGGCGAGGTGCCGGCAGGGGTTGTGGAGAGAGCAAGCAGCCCAGAGGCAGCCGTCTTGTTAAGTGCTGTGTCGGTCACAGTGGAGTAACTTTTGTCTGCCACATAGAGCTGGGGGAGCTCTATGGCCCCGATATCACGAAGCGGACCGCTCCAGCGGGGGTTGCCAAGGACATCGGTAGTGATCGCTGTTCCGGTTAAAGGATTGACCAATATGTCGGCAGATTTGTCGATAAGCGCACCGCCGGCAACCGGCGTCATTTCTTCGAAAAAATTGATCGCGGTATCAGATATTCCCGGCAGCGTTGCATCGGCACCGGGAAGGGAGCCGTCACGCACCCATGAGTTCACTACCAATACCCACGATGCACCGGTGGTGTAAGAAAAGGGGAGCGTACTTCCCGAAGGCAACTGAGCTCCGATGGCTGTATCAGCAATTGTAGCCGAAGCGTTGCCCGTGGCGGAGAATTGAACACTGTGAGTGGTAAACCCGAAGATATCATAAGGCGGTGTGGAACTATACCATGCGCCGGAATCGATGCTGACTGCATCGAGCGTTATGCTGCCGCCGATGGCATGCACACCTTGTTGTGTGCTTCGATTCGTTAATCTGTAATAAGGATCATAGATTCCGGTATTAACAATATGTACTACAGTATCAAAGGCCCCAATGCCCTCACTCATGTCAATCTTTGTGTTAACAATAGTAAGTTTTCCACCGTTTTGAAAAATAAGACCCCCAGTCAAATTGTTGTAAAATGTGCTGTCTTGAATCTCAACCGTAGCGTCGGATGCTCCGATCACTCCATACCACATGTAATAGGTATCAAAGGAATCCATTACTTTGTTGTCTTCAAAAGTGGTTTTGTAAAGACTCAGACTGGCTTTGTCTTTCAGTTCGATCGTGGGAAGCTGACAGCTCCTGAAGCTGGAGAGCAGATTGGTAAAACTGCCGTTACTGACACTCAGTGAAGCCGCTTTGTTCACATAGGCGAGGGTATTGAGACCGTCCACATCGATATTTTTCAGCGTCACATCGATACCGCTGTTGTCCACACCGTAAATGCCCACGGCTATGAGTCCCGGTGTCTGCGCGACGATGATATCAGAACCGGTGGGACAATGGTGCGGATTTATCCTTCCGCTCTTGTCAATCCACTGATTGTATCCCTTAAATTTCAGGTGCTCCTTTGCCGAAGTCGATGGATCAAGATCATCAACCCCCACAATATCCACGGATTCAGTTGCTCTCGCAAGGAAGAAGTCAGTGGGCTCGGGGGATATGGGCGTGCAGGAGCGAACCTGAATTTCTCTGAGCCCCGGATCAAATTCAATGCGGTCTTTCCCCGGTGTGCTGTTGGCGTACTGTATGGCTTCCGCAAACGAACCCGAACCGCATGAAGAGGACGAAGTGACCACAAAGGTCTGTGCCCACAGGAGCTGTGGGAGCAGCAGGATGGCAAAAAACAATTGAATGATAAGGGATTTCATAGTTTACCTCCACATTTCACTTTCATTTTCGCCTGGATATCCGAAGGGCCTCTACGGGGTCCGCTTTAGGCGGGAGGCCCTCAACGGCAGCAAGAAAAACCAGTTTCGTATTGTTGAACGCAAATGCATGGGCAGAGATATAACTACCGGTTCCTACTGATCGCACGATTACAATGATGTCTGGTTTATGGTTATCATCGATATCGGCGATAACCACCTTATCGATGGTTCCATCGCGACCACGAATGAGGCCTGCGGTGAAGAAGGTGGTCTCATCCTCTGGCGGCGCGGCCTCATAAAGCCGCACGCTGAAGCTGCCGATGGAGCGGGCCTCAAATTCTCCCTCTGCAACAACAGAAGTCTGCCCTGAAGGGAGTTTGATCTTCTTGATAAAGCGATCTGACGCCTCGGCATGCATTGTGACCGATGCAAACAGGGCTATGATGAGTGTAACGAGTGTTTTCATGTTTTTTGACCTCCAATGACGGCAACGTGTCGTCCGCTGATGATGTTTAATTTGTAATGAATAGGGGGTATCCACCATTCACTTATGCCATGTTCCATTTGTTTTGGCATATCGAACCACCTGATACACAGCTATATTCGCATTGGCAAGTTCTTGCACAATATCCGGTACGCATTGGATAGGTAATTCGACTTCATAACCGTGAGCCAGTTCAGTTAAAGAATGGGAGTTTTCCGGCCCTATATATTTCAAAATGATCTTTTTTGTAGCGTCATCGTGCTTTCTTATTTCAAAATAAAAGCGATACAAATCAGTTGTATAATCCAACGGTGTACCTATTTCTGATGTCTCATAGGGAGGTGATGCATCGGTCGATTTCATAAATCTATTGCCTCTTTGTATTATGAAAAAACAGGGTTTTACATTTAAGCCATGCTACCATTTACGTTTATGGTAATTGATTACCGGGGGCAGATGGATTTATGAACTCTGCATCCAGCATGACCCACGGCATTACAACTCTTTAGTGCGGCCCGGTGTGCCGCATCGTGACCGATGCCGTAACCAGTTCCAAAATCTCCCCGCTTGTTAAACGCAATGGCACCGCAGGTATTATTTTCAAACCAAATCAACGGCAGGCAATCACCCGGATGCTGGTTTTTGGCATTTTCACATTCCAAGACCGCCAGTCGTTCGGCAGCCTGTCTGCTTGGCTGTTCCCTGCAATAGCCGAAATTGGCAGTTGACTTGGATAGGGCGATGGCGCCGTACACATCATTTGCACTCACATTGGATGAGAGCACAACCAATAACAGACAGATAAACGCACAATAGATTTTCATAGCTCCTCCCTGAAGGTACAATAATTGAAATTCGTGTACCTACCCCGGACGTGGCTTTGCACGCCGGGAGATTCTTGCCGAAACAGACCGGTAGATGATCAGAACTGCTAACAGACCTATTAAAAAGATGCCGATAAGATACGCGCCAAGGCGGAAAGCCGAGTCCATCAGCCGCTGCGTCTGATTCTCGACGAGGTTTAACGTGTCTTTCAATGCCGCCGTATTCAGCGGTTGGCCTTCGGGGCCCAAAAGGGGCGATGCATGGGCCAAAAGGGCATCCAGTCGGTCGATGGCGGCAATACTCCGGTCGAGAACAGCGATGTAGTCCACAGGTTCTGTTGGAGAATCCTTGGCATTATTGGCATTGAACATCCGATAAAGTGGGTCAACCATTCGAACGGTTGTGTTGATTTTATCGGTCAACTCGCTTCCCGCTTCAAGCGACTTACGGACTTCCGACAGAAGCCCTTTTAACCGGTTTTCCTGGGAGATCAAATCGGCAAAAAGTTTCTGTCTTTCGATTTCGAGCCAACCGGTAAGTTCTGTAATCGTGTCCTGTCGCATTTCGTTCACCTGGCCCGGCAATTCCTCTGCCACCGTGGCCAGGCGACTAGTGTTCGCAATCAGTGTATCAATTTCCGGCATGGTTGCCAGTTGAGCCATCACAAGTTCGGTCTGCATCGTTAAAGTTCGCGGCAACCGCTCAAGGTAAAACATGGCACGCTCTGACAGCAGCAGGGTCCTGTCCACGCTGGCCAGGGCTCTTTCAACATCGTTCAGCAAACCTGTCGCTTCCCGCGCGGCAGCTGTGGGGTGCATCCTGCCCATCTCAACGAAATCGCTCAGGCGAACTTCCGAGACATAATATTGGCCCGGGTTGGCTTGGATCCATTCTTGAATCAGTTGCCGCAGCTGATCCTGCTGCGGCTTTGTCAGGACGATTTCAGACATTTTCCAGACTCTCGGCTCAAGCCGTTCATACACTTCCTTCAGGCAAGCCCCTTGTTTATGGTATACTTGGGGCACCCAATATTTTTCCACGGCATACCGCATCAGGGACACATGGACGATCATGTCCAGCAAATTCGCTGCGGGGTATTGTCCCGCGGCGATGCCCATGGCGGCAGTGCCAAAAAGGACTTTGCCGTATTGCGCAGCGATTCGAAGCTCTCTAGAGACGTCGGAGCGCAGGATCTCGTCGAAGGCCTGCCACAGCTCCATGACATAAAGGTCAGCAAAGTCCATGACCATGTCCTGCATCTGGTATTCGGAAAGGGTGCCGCGTTCCGGTTTCTGATCGTCAAATACCGCATTAATTTCTTTTTGAGAGGTTTTCGGACTGTGGGGAGGCGGTGATGTGCTGCAGCCCACTGCGATAACAAAACATACAATTACCGACAATAAGGCGGTCACAGGGCGGTTTTCCAAAAGGACTTTAAACACGGATCCCTTTTCGGGTTGATTTTCGCCATGCACTTTATAGATAAGGTCTTTTTAGTAGGGCACAAAATAACCGCTTCTGTCAACAAATATCCATGCTTATTGGGGAAGGCATACCTGCATGGCGAAAACCCATCCGTTTTTGTCATTCCCGCGAACGCGGGAATCCAGGATAATCAGGTGGTTATGGACCCCCGCTTTTGCGGGGGTGAGGGGCTTGAGGACTTCTTACAGGATAATCAAAAGATAATCTGGAAGCGAACCTGCAAGATATCGGCGGCGTCACCTTCAATGGGAGGCGGCGTTTCTCGATTTTTGTGGTTTTGAGATCAAGGAGCAGGGTGCGGTTCAGAAATTCAGCAATATCCATATCCGGATGCCACCGTTCTCCGAATTGATCCGGTCAAAGACAGGCCAGGGGTATGCCGGCAATCTGCTCGTCATATAGACGGGCACATTCGTCATTGTTGATGACCAGCCCAAAACGGCAGTTATGATCTTTAACAAAATCTTTTATTGACCGCAGGTGTTTTGCGGGTACGGTCTGAGCATATTTTATTTCAATTGGAATCAACCCGAATTCACCTTCAAGTACCAGATCGACTTCTGCACCCCCGCCTGTTCGATAATAATAGTAGTCGAATCCAGCACCGGTTGCGTTGAGGCCGCGGATGATTTCCTCGATGACAAATCCTTCCCATGAGCGGCCCATCATAGGATGGGAGGCCAGAAGGTCTATGTCTGTAATCCGCAGAAGGTAATGAAGAAGGCCGCTGTCGCGAAAATATCCTTTTGGATGTTTTACGATACGTTTCAGTGTATTTCGTGTATAGGAGGGGATGGTTCGCCATAAAAAAGTTCCGTCGGCGATTTCAAAATAGTCCCGGACCGTGGGTTGGGATACGCCGAGTGATCGCGCTACATCGGAATAATTGGTGACATTTCCGGAAAAGCCAGCCAGGATCTGCACAAACATCCGGAATCTGGTTTCGTTTATGCCGGGGAATAGTTTTGCCACGTCCCGATACAGATAGGTGCCGACATATTGATTCATCCAGAGCGAATGAAATCGTTTGCTCTTTTTCAGCCATGGTTCCGGATATCCACCCCCGAACCAGAATTCATGAACATCTCGTATATTTCCAATCGGCTTGAGTTCATGGATAACATCGCGAACATGGACTCTGTCGGTCAAGAACTGGAAAAATGGCGGTGATAATTCTTTCCTGACTTCAGGAAAAGAAAACGGCGCCATTTCGATGATGCCGATACGGCCGGCGAGGCTCTCGGAAATGGCGCGAACCAGTCTGGGGGAGCTGGACCCGGTGATGACAAATCGGCCGGTTTTCTGCCGGTCGCTGTCGATCGCCACGCGTAAGGCAGGGAACAGTTCCGGCTTTAACTGAGCTTCATCAATGGCGATTTTGTCAGGATTCAGTCGAAAAAACAGGTCCGGATCTTGGGAGAGGCTTTGAAAATCACTCTGTTTTTCAAGGTCAAAAACTTTCCAGTCCCCGGGGAGCGTCTGAAGCAGAGTCGTTTTTCCGCACTGCCGGGAACCAATGAGCGCGACGCAGGGGAAAAATGCGATATATTCCTTAAACAGTCTTTCGTATATGCGTCTCATACCTTGTAGTTTAAAACATTGCCTTTGAAAATACAAGGTAAATCGTGGCCTATCAGAGTCCCTCTCCATGAGCCGAAGTTCGCTGTGTTACAGACCAACTGATTCTCCAGATGACTCAAAAGATAATCTGGAAACGAACCTGCAGGATATCGGCGATGCCAAAAGATTAATCTGTCTGGGATACTGTTGGTAAAAAGTTAGTTTTCTCAAGCACTGACTTTAGACAGATGTCGGTAGGGTGTCAATGGATAAAATATTGATGGATCTATCGGAAAACCTTGCCCAATTTTGATAGTTGTGCCATGCTGCCGGTATGAACGAATGACATGCGTGTCATGGCATTTCAAACTTTATGGAAAAACGCCCGCCAACTGGATGGATGGTCTAAAAGCTGGCCCCGAAGGGTTCGCCCTCCTCTCCCACAGCGCTTTTCCGGATAGATAACATGGGGTGTGGCGCATCCTTCGATAATCAAATAATTTCTCAGCATGAGGAACTCCCTATGACCCGTCTGTTTGAACCCTCCGAAATCAACGGCATGGTTCTGCCGAACCGTTTTGTCCGCTCAGCCACCTGGGATGGAATGGCTGCGGATGACGGCGCGTGCACACCTGAAATGGTTGCCTTGATGGCCAGACTTGCAGAAGGGGGGGTGGGGTTGATCATCACGGGGCACGCCTATGTTCACCCCCATGGCCAACACCAGCCCTGGCAGCTCGGAATTGACAGGGAAGAACTCATGCCGGGACTTCAGTCCATGGCAGATGCGGTTCATGAAAACGGAGGCAATATCGTCATACAGCTTGGTTATGGCGGCGCTTACCTCTCAAAATCCCGCTTGAGGAACATGACCCACAAAGATATCAAATCCCTGGTCGCTTCCTACGGGAAGGCCGCTTTGAGGGCAAGAAGAGCCGGTTTTGACGGGATTCAGATCTTTGCGGCCCATGGTTTCTTCCTGAGCCAGATGCTTTGCCCCCGGTACAACGATCGAACGGATGAATACGGTGGAGACATCCGGAATCGGGCGAGAATGCTTCTCCAGATCACCCGGGAGATCCGAAATACGGTTGGATCTGACTACCCGGTACTGGTGAAACTCAACTGCCGGGACTTTGTTGAAAACGGCCTCACGCTGGATGAGTCGATTCAGGTGGGCGTCATGCTCGTTGAAGAAGGGATTGACGCTTTAGAACTGAGCGGGGGGCTCCTTAACAACCCTAACTTGATGAAAGACGGCATTCGTACCCAGGAGGATGAGGCGTATTTTCAGGATGAGGCCAGGGCCTTTAAGAAGAAAGCAGATGTTCCGCTGATGCTCGTGGGGGGGATAAGATCCCATGAAATTGCCGAAAGACTGGTGAATAACGGGACTGCTGACTACATCTCCATGTGCCGGCCTTTCATAAGCGAACCTGATTTAATCAACCGATGGAAATCGGGAGATCACCGAAAATCCGCCTGCATCTCGTGCAACCATTGCATTGAACAGGCCAAAAAGGGGGAAGGGATATGCTGCGTACCGGTGGAAAAATCCGCCCGGGAGTTTTTTTTCCCGCAATTCACCCGGATCGTACCGGCCAGTCCGCCTCACGAACCCGGTACCGGCTACGAAGTCTCTTTGGGTATCGAACAGCGGGATGCCGATTTTATTCCCGTTATAAAGGTTCAGATGGTATTTAAAGGTGAGGCTCTGGATAGAAGCCTGTCCTTCCCTCTGGGTTCCAACGATCATGAAACCGTTAACAAGGCCATATGCGAACTCCTTACAAAACATGCTGCCGCCCCGGCAGATGAATAAAAGAAACTTTCCATCAGATCGCTTCAGGGAGGGAAATTCGTCATACGGATATTTTCAAGCGTATCCCGAATCATCAAAGGAGGTTACCCAATGAGAAAATGTTCGTATCTTTGTTCCAGCTATTTATTTGGGTTTGTATTTATGACTCTTTTCGTTTTCTGCACACCTTTATTTGCAGAAGATGAAATCATCTGGAGAGTCAGTGATTGGCCTCCTGCGTATATATTAGACGGTCCATACAAAGAACAGGGCATGGGTGATGCCGTCATTTCCTTTTTGAAAGATCGTATGCCGGAATATAGGCATTCTACATTGAAGATGAACTCTAAGCGTTTGAGAACAGAGGTGAAAGCCGGGAAAAATATTTGTTCAGTATCCATTTTGCCCCGTGACTATTGGACCCTTTCGGAAGCGGACATGATCGTTCTGCCTCACCGTATTTATGTTAGGAGAGATAAAATCGGTGAACTGGACCCAAAGAAACCCATATCCTTGAATGAAATCTTAAACGAGAATAGATTAAAGGCAGGTGTGAGCTACGGGCGTTACCCGAAAAAGTTGAATGCCATCGTGGCAAACTATCTGAATAAGAAAAACGTCATCAATCTACCGAATTATGCCAGCCTGATTAAGATGCTTTTTTCCGGACGAGTCGATTATATAATCGAATACCCATCTGTAATGACTTTTTTCGAAAAAGAGTCTTATAAGGGTGGCATCGTGGTTGGATTAAACATAAAGGAAACAGAGAACATTCCTTATGTTCTTGTGCGAGCGGGATGCTCGAAAACAGAGTGGGGGCGAAAGGTCATTGACAAAGTAAATAGAATCCTGTTGCGTGATCGGAAGAAAGAGGAATATCTTGAGCCCCTTCTGAGATGGTATGGCGAAGAGGACCAAAAAAACCTCAAAGAATTATACAAGCAACTTTTTTGACAGCTCTTGACCATTACCCCATAGGAGCACGCCATGAGTTCCAAGAAGCTTGTTTCCGGCAGGAGCATCAGGCATCGTTTTACGTATACGCTTGTTGGCGTCGTAACCGGTATTTTGCTGATTTTTTCTGTTGCCATCATCTTGTACAATGTCAATACAATAGAAGAAGAACTGGAAAGGCGTTTGGAAGATGCTTCCGAACTGGCCGTTTTGAGTTTGCCCAGCGCTCTTTGGCAGTATAATTATGAATATGTAGAGGATTTTGTTGAATCTATCTTTCTTGATGAGAATATTATTTTGGTAAAGATGATGGCCGGAGGTGAGATCGTTGATGAGAAATATCGTCCTGGTTTTCCTCAAAAAGATTTTGCCTGGTTTAGAAAATCCCCCGATTTTATGGTTAAAGAGATCGGCATTATCTATGAAGGGCACCCGGTTGGGAAAATTGGGATAGCTGTAACCCGTCAACGTATAAAGAAGGCCATCATTACAAATAGTGTCGTTTCGATCATTTTATTAGTCGCAATCGCTGCTGCCATTTCCATTACACTTTTTTTCATCACAAGACGATATATATTTAGGCCTTTATCAAGATTGGAAGGCTCTGCGGAGCTGATTTCCGGAGGAGACTTAGATGCGCCCATCGACACAAGCGCCAATGACGAAATTGGTAATTTGGCCGGATCTTTTGAGCAAATGATAAAGAATTTGAAAAAAATTACAACATCTCGCGATAAATTGGATAATGAGGTCAAGGAGCGCAAGCAGGCGGAGGAAGCGCTTCGAAAAGAAAAGGACAGAGCTCAAAACTATCTGGATATTGCCGGTGTTATTTTCGTTGCCATCAAGTCTGACGGAGAAGTTACGCTTATCAATAAAAAGGGGTGCGAAATACTTGGATATGATGAAAGCGAGATCATTGGAAAGAACTGGTTTGAAAACTTTTTGCCGGAAAGAATAAGGACAGAGATAACACCCGTTTCGAAGAAACTCCTTTCAGATGAAATCGAAGCTGCTGAATACTATGAAAACCCGATCTTGACAAGCCGTGGACAAGAGAGACTGATTGCCTGGCACAACTCCGCGTTGAGAGACGATGGAGGAAACATAATCGGCCATTTAAGCTCCGGTGAGGATATTAGCGAGAGAAGGCTCGCAGAAGATCAGATCAAGGCATCGCTTGATGAAAAAGAGGTGCTCTTAAAAGAAATCCACCACCGGGTAAAGAACAACATGCAGGTGATCACCAGCCTGCTCAGCCTTCAGTCCGATATAATCAAGGATCAACAGCATGCTGATATGTTCCGGGAGAGCCAGGAGAGGATCAGGGCCATGGCCCTCATTCATGAGAAACTTTATCGGTTCAGGGACCTGGCCAGGGTTGATTTCAACGAATATATCAAGAGCCTTATAAATAGCCTATTCCGATCTCATGGAATAGATACAGGTAGAATTGTAATGAAGGTGAAGGTTGAGGATGTTTCACTTGGGATCGATCATGCGATTCCGTGCGGATTGGTTATCAATGAACTGGTCTCCAATTCCCTCAAATATGCCTTCCCTGAGGATAGAAAAGGGGAAATCAGTGTAACCCTTCGACCAATCAGTGAAGATGAGATCGAGTTAAGGGTAAGTGATGACGGGGTAGGAATACCGGAGGACATGGATATTGGAAGTACCGATTCATTGGGCCTGGAGTTGGTCACCATATTGACGGAGGATCAACTCGAAGGCAAAATCAATCTCGACAGGACAGGGGGAACCACCTTCCGTATCCTGTTCAAGCGTCTCTAATAGGGGACAGACCACGTTTATTTCCGTTTACCAACAAAGGTAATCTTGCTGTTGAATAATACTCTATTGTTCCTATTGTTCTAAAAGATAATCTGGAAGCGAACCTGCAGGATATTGGCGGTGCCATCTTCAATTAGAGGGGGTATTTCCCGGTTTTTGACCTTAGCCCGGACATAGTTAAACATGAACCGGGTTTTCTCACTGAGATACCAGTTCAGGCCTGCGGTGATATTGTGTTCCCGTCCTCCTCTAATACTCTTTCCGTTTAAATCCACGTAAGAGAACCTTAACGCGGCCTCCAAGGCCCCCCACCCCCCATCAAAGAGATGGAAGTCGCTCTTTGGCTTTATTCCTGAAAAAACGCCGTTTGATCTGCTGTAATTTCGGTGTTCTCCGGTAATGAAGTAACTTCCGTATAAATAGAAGCCCCAGAACCCGGGGTTATCCGCTTCATCTGAATCTGCAAACAGAAGGAAATATTCTCCTTGGAAAGAAAGAGGGCCGGAGACCATTGCCAGTTCACCGCCGAAGAGATTCACCCCTTCCGCGGGGAATTCTTCGGTGTTGACAAGCACATCGTTGGTGAGACGGGATTCGGGATGTGCTCTTAGCTTTAAATCGGATTCGACTCTCTGTTCATTTCGAAACTGATGGCTGTATGAAAGACCCAAGTGAAGGAGTTGCCGGCCATTGTCTGCATACCCGGGAAGGCCCGTGACGCGCGCGGTCAGGGATTTTCCAAAGGCCTCACTCAATTGATCGTTGAAATCTCCGACATCATTTAAAGACCCTGTAATCAGGAAGGCCCCTGCCGCCTAGGTCATGCGTTCATCCAAAATTGTGTTATTGCACCCGATCCCTATATTCCGGCCCGGGGAAAAGGCTTCGGTGGGTAATGCCCTTTCCATAAAGGTGATATGGCCGAGACCGGTCAATCGTTCCAGAGAAATGGGTTCTTTGAAGTGACCGACCTTGATGTCTCCAAGGAAGGGGGCCTTTGTGTAACCGATCCAGATATCTTTGATATCGCGAATATTGGCAAAATCCATGTCGAATTTGAAATCTATGTGATCATATGCAGTTCCCGTAAGGATCATTCTCAGGTCACGAAAGTTTGCATGGCCGCCCTGAAAGTCGGGAAAGGCCTCTTGCAACGTCTCGTCGGCACCGATGTAACCCCCGTCCACCATGACTCTGCCATTTAACCTGATTTTAAGATTTTTCTTTTTAGTGTTAATATGCAAACCGTCTTTCCAATAGTAATGCCATTTTACCAGAGGATCTTTAAAGCCCTTTTCCGCTGTCTTTTTCCATTCGTCCCACGTAGTGCCAATGTTTTCAAACCATTGAGATTCAGCTTGCGCATTGTCGATAAACACAAGAAAGGAGAAAGAGCACATGAGAAGAAAAAAGAGCGTTAATATGGATCTCAGATTTATCATAGGCAATCCGGATAAAGATGTGAGAATTACTCACTTGAGGCTACGATGGTATCACAAATTATGTTCATTTTTGAATATTTCCAACAAATCTGTTGTTTGCTGAGGCTAATATCCAATTGAATTCTCCAGGCAGCAGGATACGGCGTCGAAACCTTTTCCTCGGCGGAGGATTTCCTTGCATTAGACAAGAGCGGCAATGGCACGGCGTGTCTAATCCTCGATCTGAAAATGCCTGGGATGAACGGTCCCGATCTCCAGGACGAACTCACGAATCAAAATCATATCATGCCCATAATCTTTGTAACGGGTTATGTCGATATTCCCTCAAGTGTAAAAGCCATAAAGACGAACTTCAGGAAAAATTTGTCAGGAACTCCGTCAGCATAAGCAAACTGGCAGGCATATTCGGAGTGACCTGCGCATTGATAAGCTTTTGGTATTGTTAGGAAAACAACTCCGAAACAAAAAGCCCGGACCGAAAGGTCCATGGGAAGAAAGGGGCAGTCAATAATTTTTTATTGTGCCCCCGGAATTTCTAGAATCATAAGAACTGCTAACCCGCCAAATGGTAAATAGGGATCAAGCTTTCGGAAGCACAGACAAAATAGAGAATTTTGAATTTTCGCCCTGGCGTGTGAAAATCCGGGGAGGGCAGGTGGGAGGAAGAAGGAGACCCTAACTTTCAAAGAGCTCAGGGTTGAGACAGTTGGGAGGGATCTCGCCCTTGAATTGAGCGATCAGGTTTTCGGCGGCCATTAATCCCATTTTCGTTCGGCTTTCCCGGGGATCTGAATCGGCCTTTGTAGCTTTTTATTCCGGCTTATTGCACGCAATCTTCAATTGTTAGACCCGCCAAACCGGCCAGTGCAGATTGTCTTTTATCAAGGGTCAGAAACCGGTTTGCCTTGATGGCGAGAGCTGAAGCCACATGCAAAATATCAAGCGACCTTGAACCGGTGGCTTTCGTGTGGTTTTGGGACAGGTCGAGAGCCAGGTTAATGGCGTCTGTCCAATTTATCTGTGGCCGATAGTACACGCCTCTTCCTTGATGCTCATCAAATTTCGAAAGAACAAGTAGCGCCTGTTCATTTGTCATCTCTGTCCTGAACTGTTTCAAATAGATGGCATTTGTAAATTCCAGCTCATGAAAACGCGTTAAAGGAATGGCTTCATTGTTTCGTTTTATCCAATGGGAGACTTCAAGTGAATATTCTTCTTTTATGTACAGTTTCACAAGTACACTGGTATCTACGTAAAGCACTTAGAATCTATCCTCTCTTCCTTCAACTACGATTGCGCTCAGAGATTTCCCCTCAAGCTCGATCGCCTCATTGTAGAAATCCGGCCAGTCGATTTCATCTTTTGGCCCCAGCGCAGCTATTTTGGCAACCGGTTTCCCTCTTCTGGTAACTGTTATTTCTTCTCCAGCCCAAATATTTTTTAAAACCCGGGCAAAGTTCTTCTGAATTTCCCCAACAGTTGCCGTTTTCATGTTTAACCTCCCTGTTTACGTATATTGTATGCGTAAACAGCGATATGTCAAGGCTATTAAATTCGGGGGAGATCTATTGGCAGTATCAGGCTGTTAGCCATCACTGAAGATTGAGTTTGGATAAAAACCTGCTGACCTTTAAACGGTATACCGGTGCATCACCCACAGGTTCGCACAGTCCCCGGAATTCCCCTGAATGATTGACTGTCTAATGCTCGGATTAGGGAACGGAAAGTGGCGGTGGAAGTGTTTGAAGGAACTCGTCAGGTGTCAGCACGCAAATACCCTTGCAGGCATTTTCAGGGAAATGCCTGGTATTTCCGGTGACCAGTGCATCGGCTCCCGCCGAAAGGGTGGCTTCGAGAAAGGGTTCGTCATCATGGTGGGGAAGGTCTAATGAGTGAGGAAGGGCAGGGGCATGTATCCCTCGGGATCGAATGAACGTCAGGATCGTTCGAACTCTTCTGAGATTCAGTTCAAATTTCGGCCTTTTCAAGACCTCCAGATACTCCGCCAATATATGTTCGTTACATATGATGAACAGGTCGCCCTGAAGTATAAGACGCAAAATCCGGGCTGGCTTGCTTCGGGGCTTTAGAAACGCGGAAACAATGATGTTCGTATCCAGTACGACCTTCAAGAGACTTGACCTTTTCGAACCGAATTGATCTCAATATCGATTTCTCTTTCAGAGATGCGATCGGTTCCCCTTTCCAGGGAATCCTGATGGATGCGGTCCAGAGCCACTAATGCCTGCGCTCTTTCAATGGCATCCAGATCTTCTTCCAGAGAGTTTTCATCCACGCCGGTCAGAATTGCCATGGGTCGGCCATTGGCTGTCAGTACAATACGTCTTTCCTGTTTGGCCAGTTCCCATACCTTGCCGGGTGTGAGTCGGAGGTCTCTCACAGTTACAAATTTCATTTCGATGCACCTCACCGTCTCTTCTTGGATATGTTTACGTTTACAATAACGCTACGATATTGCACCCATAAGGTCAACAATAAGGTGCCCCTAACTTTCAAAGATCTCAGGGTTGAGGCAGTTGGGAGGGATCTTGCCCTTGAATTGAGCGATCAGATTTTCGGCGGCCATTAATCCCATTTTCGTTCGGGTTTCCATGGAAGCGCTGCCGATGTGCGGCAGGATGACCACGTTGTCCATCTTCAGAAGCCCTGGATGAATTTTGGGTTCATGTTCAAAGATCTTATTGACCGATCCATTCCGCCAGGGAGGGCGGAGGTTGGAGCATTTTTGAAAAGGGCGCCCATTCACATTGGGCTGTGAGTTCTACACCCTCCTGAATTACTGAAACCGGCCTGTCCGAGGAAACCACCACCACGATGACCTGACGGTGCTCGGCGCTGAAACGAAGGGCGGAGTTGAAACGGGCCCCGCGTGCGCGGTCTTCCCCGGGGACAGCGTTGCCATGAAGTAAACAGGCAAATCCATGGAGATGAAGGTCTCCTCGCAGGTGTAGTGCCCCATCCACTTTTGCCAGGGATTTGGCCAGGTTCAGTAAACGTTCTTCTTGAAGATCCATGGGTTGTTCCAGTTGCTGACCCGACAGGGTCACCGGATCGGGGGTGAGATCAATAACCAGGGTGCAACCATGCTTTTCTTTGCCCGCATCATGGACGATGGCTGTGATGATTTTGAACAGGGTGTGCCGAACGGATGTATCCATGGGAAATTCAAGGAGGGCCTCTTCAAGATTTACCAGGTTGGGTTTTCGAGTGGATGAATAGAGGTTTCCATCTGAAAAACTGCAAATGGGAAGGCCGGAAAGTCTAAGGAAACCGAAATCTCCTCGAAAATCCGCAGTGGATCTTCGTTTCGGCATTTCGCCCGCCGCGATGCCCGCCACATGATTCCCGAAGGAAACCAGTTTTCGGTCGGAATATTCCACGGCCTGGAGCAGTTTTCGCACATGTTTGTGGTTCTTGAGACTCGGTCGTTCATGGAGTGGAAAGCGCACCAGGAAGTCCACCTTGGCTAAATCGTCGGGTGCAACAAAGACCAGTTTGCCCCGTGCCCAGGCCCCTTCTTCACGGGTTTTTGAGATGCTCAGAATTACATCCAGGATGGGCAGCACAAAGATTTTGATGTCCCAGCCGAACATGATGCAGATTTCATCGAGAATATAGTCGCGTACGGCGTGCGTTGCGTACTCCCGCAGGAGGTAACCGGATGTGGCGGAGTAAAAGGGCCCATCAATGGTGAAATCCAGGGAAAGGAGGAATGCCGCATGTTCAAGCCATCGTTCCGTAGGGCCGATGGAACAGACATCCGGGTGATGTTCGGTGAACCACATCTGGTAATAAACGGAGCGTGTTCTGGCCCCTCGGGAGATGAGTCCCGACAGCTCCAGGTTATTTTCCGGAAAGATCTGGCCCAGGTGTTTAATGTCTTTTGTGGCTTCCCTGTCTACTCGCCATTTATGGGTGTCCAGGTAGATTTCCTTGAGCATGGGCTCATGGCCCCTGAGAAGGTCCTGGGGGTCGTAAACGGAAATGGGATCATCGGGTTTTTCCGCGTAGATGACGGCTGCCCGACTGGGACCGGAGAAGTTGCTGAGCCCCTGGCGTAATCCGTCCAGGATGTTGAACAGGCAGAGGTTTTTGGATGAATCGGTCAGCATGATATATTCTCTTGATTACGCAAGATTGGACACCACATTGACCACCAGCCCGATAATCAGGGCCACGAAGATGAAGGATAAAATTGAATGGATCAGTGTCAGTCTCCGCATGGGGGCGTTAGACACGGAAATGTCGGAGGTCTGGTAACACATGGCGATGGTAAAGGAGTAATACATGAAGTCCCAGTAATCCGCAAGTTGGCCCCCTGGAAATTCCAGTCCTCCCTTATATCCTTTGGTTGATCCGTCATCCACTTCATCATAGTAGAGCCTGGCGTAATGAAGGGCAAAAAACGTATGCAGTAGAAACCAGGCGGAGAAGATAGCGATGGTACAAAGCCCCAGGTGTAAATTGGCCGGCTCCTCCTTCCAGTGTTCTCCGTCATTGAGCATGAAAGCCACGGTCACCATGGACGCAACGGAGATGAGCACTGTCAATGTGAGGGTCCCTATGTTGCTCGGCTCCTGTATCTGGGCACGATGCATGGTGTCTTTGGCATCGGCTTTTTTCATCATCAAAAGGATAATGCCAAGCAGGAAAAGCACCCCCAGGTCCCAGGCCAGCAGCAATCGGATTTCAGATTTTGCGCCACGGGGGAGTATCAGGTAGGTGAGTAAACCGACCACCACGGAAAGAACGAGCCTGACCCTGGGATCGATAATAGCGGCGTAGGTTTTTGAAACCACGGAGATCACCTTTAATTGATCTTCGCAGGGATTTCCCGACGTTCAGGGGCTGCAATAAGCGGATCGGCTGTTTTGATCCGCAGGATGTAGAGGGTCGCGCCGATGCCAGCCAGCAATAAGACCAATCTCAAGGCTGTGCCGGTCAGGAAAAAGATCATGGAAGTTACAATGGAGAACCACATGAACACGACGGCGCGTTTTTTGGTTTTGGCGGGAAGCCCTTTGCCTTTTTGAAAGTTATCGATCAATCGGCCCAGAGGGCCGAAACTGATGAGCCGGTTATAAAATCTGGGGGATCCTCTCCAGTAACAGAAACCGGCCAGCAGGAATAAAGGAACGGCGGGCAACAAGGGGAGAAAGACACCCAGGACGCCAACGCCCACGGATATACCCCCCGCCAGATTCCAGAGCCTGCGAATGTTTTTCTTTCTTCTGTCATTCAGGGAAGGGGGATGCTGAATAGTGGTTGTTTCTTTTACCGTGGGAAGCAGAGTGTCCGATGGAAATACTTTCTCCCGGGTGATTTGTTGCAGCGTATCCAGCAAAAACTCCTTTTTAACAATTTCCGGGTCATAACAAAGGGTGATGCTGCCACAGAAATGACTGGCGCGCACATGGGTGATACCCTTTTCATCAGACAAACGCGTGGTGATCAAGCTGATCGGTTCTTTCCGGCCTGCCAGTGCGGGAAATGCCACACGGAGTCGTCCGGGAAGAGAATGTTTGATGTGATACGGTCGATTTTTTTCCATTAAGAGGCCTCATTTTATAGGGCAAATAGCAGGGTTGTCCCCACATCGGCCGCCATCAGCTTCCAGATATCGATGGCGACATGTTCAATTTTCGATAAACTGCTGTTCATTGTCTGCATTCCTCCAGCGCCCTTCTGAATTTCGCTGCGCACCTTGTGCAATTGATTATGCTGAATCATTGCAGCAATCTTTTCGTTGGTGAACATGATCTCCATGGCGGTTTCAGTGCCCGTATGGTCCTCCACGGGAACCAGGTGTTGCCAGATCAGCGCCTTGAGGACCCTGGACAAGTGGGTTCGCACATACGCCTGCCGGTCTTCGGGAAAGAAATCAAAAAGCTTCCGAATGGCCCATTCCGCACCCCCGAAGCTGATACTGCTGGTCAGCACCAGATGGCTTTCAGCGGCGTTCATGGCCATGGTGAGTGTTTCCGGTCCATCAATTTCGGTGAATAAAATGACGTCCATATCGCTCTGCATGGCCGTTCGGATGCCGCCGGCATAATCTTTTGCGTGCAGGCCGATTTCACGCTGAAAAATCAGGGAAGATTTGGACTTGTAAGCGAAACGAATCGGGTCTTCAATGGTAACGATCCCTTTTTGTAAATGGGTATTGATATGGTCGATTATGGATGCAATGGTGATGGCTTTTCCGGAATTGGCTTTGCCGGTAATCAGGACCAATCCCCTGTCAAGAGCGGCGATTTTCTCAAGAGGATCAACCGGTCCCATATCCTTGAAGGAAGGGATACGGGTGGGTATCAGCCGGCAGGCGGCACCGATACCCTTATCCGTTAGAACCATTGTAATCTGGATATTACCCGCCCCTTTGGTTTCATATGTCAACCCAATTTCCATCCGGTTGTCAAACTCCTGCTGCTGCTTCGGCGTCAGGACGGAATAGAAAAGATCCTCAATCCTTTTTGCTTTTATGATCGGATATTCCGTCAGTTTTTTCAATTTCCCGTGAACTTTTAAGACCGGATGGTTGTTGGCGGCCAGGTAAAGGTCCGAAGCTTTTTCTTGTCTGGCAAGGACAAACAGGGCATCAATTTTTGATCCGGATTTACCCAGCGGCAGATGTTGTGAATTGCTCATAAAGCCTCCTTTTCGCCCCACGGACCGTCAGAATGCGGCTCTAGCCGAATATACGTAATGGGTTAACATGGCGGTCTGAAAATCGTCAATGATATCTTCTCCCACGAGAGATTTTTTTCTTAAAGCGTTAAGCGCCTGATACATGGTCTGCATGCCGTTGAAACGCCCTGCCGCCATGGTCGGACGGACAAGGTGGAGTTCTCCATCCCGGCTGAGAAGGCGGGTCATGACCGGATCGTTGATGAGGACTTCCACAGCCGGTGTCAATTCTCGGGAATCCTTCAAAGGGAAAAGATGTTGCCAGATGGCACCGCGCAATACGCCGGAAAGAAGGCGCCTTTGGTTTTTTCGCACACCGGCGGGGAAGGCATCGATAATGCGTTTCAATACTTCCGCCACCCCGCCGTTTGAGGCCACTGAAACCAGCACCAGAAGCCCTTCAGCCGCAGCGGAAAGGCCTGTTGGAATGGTTTCTTCAGGTTCCATACCGTCCATGACAAGCACCTCCGCTGTTTGCATAAAGGCGTTGCTCAGGCGTTTTTCCGACGGGATACCGGGAGAAGAAAATGGGATTTGTTCAATGACCGATTGCTTGCTGGTATGGATAAACTCAACGGGCTGTTCAAGGGTGATAATGGATTTCTGAAAATGGCGATTGATGTGGTTGATGAGTGAGGCCAATGTTGTGGTTTTTCCCGAACCGGCACGGCCGATTACCAGTATGAGACCGCCGTCGGCTGAAACCATGCGCTTGAGAACGGGTGGCAATCCAAGGCTGTCAAATTCCGGGATTTTCAAGGGGATTAACCGGCAGACCATGCAGGGACCCTTACGTTCGTTGGCAAGGACAATCCGAAGGCGCCCCATGCCTCGGATCGTGCGGGCATCAATCAGCTCCCCGCGGGATTCAAACTCGGCCCATTTCTCAGACGAAAGGATCTCACGCGCAAGTCCGGCTATTTTCGCTTTGTTTAAGTTTTCCTGCCTCTGAAGGGGTTTCAGGGCGCCGTTTATCTTCAGGAAAGGGGGAGAGCCGACGCTGAAGTAAATATCGGTGGCTTCTTCTCGCAGAGCAACCTGGAAATATTCCTTTATTGTGGCCATAACCCAGTCAGGCGTTCTATCAGCCAGCCAATCTTGCGCATTTATTTCTTGCCGAGTCCCTAACGCACTTAAGATAAACTGGACGGCGCCTTTTCAGGCAGCTTCATCTGTTCAGCGCCGTTTGCTTCTGCAAGTAATGGGCAAACCGGGGCATCCGTTTCTCTATGATCATGCTTCAGCAGATGAAATGAGGTGATGCCGAAGGTCAGCAGAACCAGCCAGGCGGGTGTTGCCCAGGCGGGCGCCAGTACAAGAGCTGCGACGCCTGTTGCGACGGAAGTTACCGGCACGGCGGTCCGCATGTCAACCGTGTTCCCTGACATGTTCTTTACTGCCCGGTCCAGATTCTGTGAAACCGTAAGGATCTTATCACGCACCACCACATCCATTCCGGCTTTATCACCATAACAGAGAGCGTCTTTGATATCTTTCATTCGATCTGAAAACTCAGGATCATTGGTGATGTTCGTGAGGACGCGCCTCATTTCCTTCAGAATAATCTCTACATCAATATCTTGTTTGAAAAAGACGGTGATCGATTGAGAATAGGGATTCAGACTGGCCTTCTTGATTTCCCGGATCTCACGCAATCCGGCTTCCAGTACAAAGAAAAAAACTTTCGGATCAAATCCGGAATCAATCTTTATTCTTGCTCTGCCTGAAATGAAATGAATGACTTTCAGCTTGACTTTCATGCTTTTCATATTTGGTTTAGTACCTTAACACCTGGCTTTCCGTCACAAAAAACAAGAAGTTCATTGACTGAAAAACCTAAAACTTTGAACTTAAAACTTTAAACTTAAAACTGCGGCTTGCCGCCTTAATCCATATGAACTTCTTTTTCTGCTTCCTTTTCCCTTTCGTATTCGGCCTTGCTCTCCGCAAAGAGGTCTTTGAATTTTTCGAAGCCCTCTCCAATGACGGACAAAAGATAATCCCTTACCACCAGAAACATTTTCAGCAAAAGCTTCAGGATCGATTTCTTTGGGGCGAATTTTATGAACAGAAGAACAATTACCCCTCCGATAATCCCTGAAAAAATCAGTCCCATCTAGTTTTATCTCCTTAGTTTTCTTAATTTGGCACCGAAAGACTGTCTGGATCATTCCGTATAAACGCTTATCCGTGGCTTTTTCAGGATGCATCCTTTTTTCGACGCTTACTGGAAGACGGTATGCTCATCATCTCCCGATATTTGGCCACGGTCCTGCGAGCGATGTCAATTTCTTCTGTTTTCAACCGTTCTGAAATTTTTCCATCGCTCCAGGGCTTTTGAGGATCTTCAGCACTGATGATCATTCGGATCCTTCCCTGAACGTCGGAAGAAATGGCAGGCTTGAAATACGCTGCTGCGGCGGTCTTTTTTGCTTTGACCTTGGTTTTTCTGCCCTTTGGGGGTGTGGAAACCTTTTTGGCAGCCTTGACTTTTCCAGCCTTTGACTTGCGGCTTTTTCGCGATTTTTGGGGCTTTGAAGGTTTTTCTTCAGACAACAGGGACAGAATATCTTCAGTTTGAATGCGCAATGGGTCATAAGATACAATCAGACTGTTGCAGGACGCGCTGATACGCTGTTCTGAAATTCGGTCATCATTTGACAGTTTCTCAACCAGTTCTCTGCAGTAGTCCTCTGACGCGAGCCCGGGTATCCTGACCCGCACCCTACCGGGAAGCTGATGTGCTATTTCCATTTTCCCCCCACTTTCCCCCCATTTTTCTGGTTATCAGCTTTTGGGCACGCATAACAGATTCAGCTTGAAAAGAGGCAACCGGAAACAGAGCGCAGCGTTTCAGCGTGCTTTACCATCAAGCTTGTTTCATTAACGAAGCAAGCCGGCGAGAACACATCCGAAAACCTGGCTTTTAAGAACACCCGTCACGTTCCTGGCACTATGCGTCTTGAAAGCAACCGTTTCCGGATGGTCACGATTCGTTCTTCTAAAACTTATTAACCGTTCTGACTAGCCGGCGGCTTAAGCCTTGGCAGCCTGGGCGGCTTCAAATTCGGCTTTGCTTTCGGCCACCAGGTCTTTGGCAGAGTCCATGGCGGAAGCACCGCCTGCGGTTAACGCACCGGACAAGGCATAGCCGGTTTTGATGACCTTCTTGGCTGCTCCCCGCAGTATTTTTGTTTTTGTCACCACCGCTACCACAACGATGCCACCCACAATACCCAATGCAATTTCTTCCATGATTTACCTCCTTTTTTTTTACGTTATTATGACATTTTACAGCTTTGTTTTATTGTGCAACCTGACCTCATCCAGAGCGGCCTTCTCAGCCTCCAATTCCAATTTACTTTCCGCTGCCAGATCTCTCAGGTTTTCAATCACCTCGACGGTACAAAATCGAAATTTTGAAATAACCCCCTCGCCGGCTTTACCGGCCGATGCGGCTGCTGTCTGAAGACCCACACGTTTATTGGCCAGAAGTACGATTGCGCCACCCACTATGCCCCAGAAAAATGGACCCATATTGATCTCTCCCCCTCCCCCCCACATTATAACAGTCCATCAGTGAACTAAAATTTCAGCGGAATCAGTGCCCTCATTCTGCTGATAGGGAATCCTTTCGACACCCTGCGGTGAATCATCCTTTTTGCCACTGGACAGCCTGAGTTTCCCAATCTGCTGCTTTAATACGCCATCCGGTTGTTCTTTCTTGCCGGCGCCCAGCTTCATCCGAATCATCGGTTTCATGCCATTGAGGCACGCCACCACTGCTGAGCCGTTGCTGATCAGTGTGGTGAGCACCGGTGAAGCCAATCCGAGCGCTGCCATGGTATAGGCAAGTACATTGAAACCACCCACAATCCAATAACTTTCTTTGATCAGTCCGATGGTTTGCTTGCTGATCTCAAAGGCCTTGGGGATGTTGAGCAGGTTTTCGTTTAAAAGAATAACCCCTGCCGTTTCCTTGGCGATATCGGCGCCGCCTTTGACGGAAATACCGATGTCGGCGTAAGAGAGGGCCACAGAATCGTTGATGCCGTCACCCACAAAGGCGACCGTGTGGCCTTTTTCTTTGAGGCCTTTGACCACGTCTGCCTTCTGTTCTGGTAGCATTTCGGCGTAGCATTTGTCAATACCAAGGGCGTCACAGACCGGCTTGGCAACCTGTTCCACATCTCCGGTCAGCATGATCACCTGTTTGACACCCACACGGTGCAGTTCTTCGATCACCTGTTTGGATTCTTTTCGGACCTGATCCCTGAAGGAAATAAGACCACAGAATTTTTCATCGATGGCAACATATAAACAGGCTTTTCCCGCAGCAACGAGGTTATCTTTTTTCTCAAGTACCGAGGAACCGATTTCCACGCCGCTTTCCCTCATGAGCCTCAGGCTTCCCACCAGGGTCTGTTTGCCTTCGATATCTGCCTGTACACCCCGGCCCACGACGTACTTGACGCCCGTTCGATTCTTGAGGGGAATGTTCCGGTTTGTAGCGTGCCGGACCACGGCTTCGGCAATGGGATGGGTCATCTGCATTTCGGCGGTTGCAGCGTAACTTAAGAGTTCGGGATTTCCATATCCATTAAAGGATACCATGTCCTCCACGTGGATGACCCCGGTGGTCAGAGTACCGGTTTTATCAAATATGATGGTATCCGTATGACACAGTTTCTCCAGATAGCTTCCGCCTTTGATCAATATGCCGTTTGATGCGGAGGTAATCATGGAAGAGAGGACCGCCGTCGGTGCCGCCACACGGACGCCTGTGCCGAAATCCACGGTCAGCATGGCCGCCAGTTGGGCCAGGTTCATGGTCCCGGCGAAGATCACGGTGGTGGTGATCAAGGACGGGGCCACCAGACGATCGGCGAACTTTTCCGCATGGTTCTGGATCTTGGTTTCATACAGGGGGGCTTCCTCCACCATGCGGACCACCTGGGCCACTTTGGTACGATCGCCCACACGGGTCGCCTTGATGTAAGCATTACCATCTTTGATGACCGTGGAGGCAAATGTTTTGTCGCCCACTTCTTTGTGCGCGGGAAGCGATTCGCCGGTTAAAACCTGTTGATCAACGATCAATTCTCCTTCGATGACTTCACCGTCCACGGGAATCAAGTCACCCGTGTTGAGTGCCACCACGTCTCCTTCCACAATATCTTTGACCTGGATCTGAACTTCGACCCCGTCCCTGAGAACCCAGGCATGGTTATTCTGGAAATCAAGCAGCTTTCGAATGGTCCGTTGGGAACTGGCAGCGGTCAGGTCCCGGATATAGTCGCCCAGATGAATCAACATCACCATGAGCGATGCATTGATGACGTCTCCCGTCAACATGCCCACTGTGAGGGCGCAGGCGTCCAGGAAGTCAACATTCAGCCGTCGTTCATGCCGCAGGCATCGGTAGGCCCGTTTGTAGATGGGCAGACAGATAAAGATGAGCGCCGGGTAAACGATTGCGAGGGCAAGTCCCGGAACGCCTGAAAGAAAGAGGCTCAATCCCACCGCACCGGCGGCACCTTTGAGGTAAGCCAGGGAGAGTTCATGCTCTTCCTTCTGGACCGCCGGCAGATCTGCCGTTATCTGGTCCAGCTCACTCAGGGTCAATCCTTCAATCTGTTCCAGGATTTCGGACTTTTTGATATTTGGAAATTCATAGTGGATCGTGAGGCTCCCGCAGCGGTAGCTGCCGTCAACCTTTTCGATCCAGTTGGTGGACGATAGATGTCGCTGAAGGCAGTTAATGCGGTCTTTTTTGAATTTCAGGAGGGGAATGGTAATGCGGAGCCGGCCTCGAATGGAATGCTTTACCTGGCAGGAAAGAGTGCGCTGCATAAGTTCCATGCCTTCCAACACCGGGACTGCTTCTCGTTGTATTACCTCAACATCAACTTGCATGGTTTTTGTGCCTTGAGCGGGTTTGTCGAGATCTTCGCCTGACATTTTACCTCCACAAAAAGAACTGATAATTCAGTATGATATTGCAATCAACCAAATGCATTTTCAATTGTCAAGGAAAAAATGGCATCATAGATTCTTTGTTGGTTCGAAGCGGGAGGTTTTGGGATGCGCACCGTTTCATTTCAATTCCGCTTCTCTCATCGTGCTGGCGGCAACTTCACGCTCCGTGACGATGCCAATTATTTCACGGGGCATTGGACTCCCCGGAGTTCCTGTCACCAGTGCGAATTTTGCTCGGGTAGTATGCATTTCTCTCAGAAGATCGTTTACGGGGTTCTTCCCCGGCGTCATGATATACTGTTCGTTAACAATCAACCGCGCCCTGCTTCCCCCAATATGCGGCGGGACGACGCCAACGATGGTATTGCCTGATGTGACCAGCACGGGTGTTTCGGAGGGTTTGAGGGCTGCTTCCGCGTCAACGGTTGTGTATGTTTTTTCCATGATGTCCTGTACCGTCATGGATTCGCTCATGGCCGCCTGCAACCCTTCCGGGACAATGTGTCCGCGCCGGAGAAGTTTCAACGTGTAAATGCTGCCGGGGGACAGCCATTTTCGTATTCCATAGGCGAAAGCAGAGGTAATCATGATCGGCATGACCACGTTTGCGTCCTGGGTCATCTCCAGGATCATGACGGCGCCGGTGATGACCGCACCGGTGGAGGAACCTACGCCTGCCGCCATTCCGGCGATGGCAAAGTCCACGGGATCAACGCCGATGCTCGGCAAAAGAGTTGCGCCTAAATTGCCCATCAGGGCTCCCATGGTAGCGCCCATGAAAAGGGAGGGGGAAAAAACGCCGCCCGAACCGCCGGAGCCCAATGTCAGACAGGTGGCCACAAATTTGCAGCAGAACAGTAGAATTAATAGCCAGGGATTCGGCAGGGTGGCTTTTAGAATATCCATTATGGTGGCATAACCCACACCCTGAACGTAGTAAAATCCGGTATAGCGCATAAAGAGCCAGATCATCACCCCTACCACGAACATGGCCGATAGATGTCGGGTGTAGGTGTTCCCCGGCATGGCGTCAAAGCGGTCTTCAGCCCAGTAAATGCCGCGAACAAAAAGGGTCGAAACCAGCCCCATGATAATCCCGAAGGGTACGAAAAGAAGGAGGCTCCACAGGGAACTCAGGTGAAGATCCAGAGATGTGAGCGCGGGGAAATAGAAAGAGGGCTCAACCCCTAAAAGGGCTCGGCCGATATGGGTGGCGGTTACAGTGGCAATGGTCACCGGCAGGATGTTTCTGGCGTTGACGCTGACCAGTAAGAGTTCTATTGCGAATATGAGCCCGCCCAGCGGTGCATTGAATGTGGCGGCAATGCCCCCGCCGGCGCCCGCGGCAATCAGTGTTACAATCTGCCGTGGGGGAAGTCTGAGGATCTGCCCCAGGGTCGATCCGAATGAGGCGCCGATCTGGATAATGGGTCCTTCACGGCCCACCGATCCACCGCTGCCGATACAAATAGCGGATGCCACCGCCTTGATGAGACCCACCACGGGGCGGATTTTTGAATCGTTGTAATAGATAGCGTCCATCACTTCGGGGACACCGTGCCCCTTGGCTTCCGGTGCGAAGGTTTTCACCAGCCACGCAACGACCAGTGCTCCGATAACAGGCACCAGAATGACCCCGGGTCCCCACGGATTTCCGGGCGTGTGAACATTGGCATCATAAAAAAATTGAAATTTTCCCAGGAACAGGATGTTGTGAACCAGTCCGATGAGCATTCGAAAAGCCCAGGCGCCCAGTCCTGCAATAATGCCCACTGAAAACGAAAGCAGGCACATGAAGGGAAGGTTCCTGGAAATTTCAAAATGTTTTGTCATGTAAATCTCCCTTTGACGATTATTTCAATTCCGCAATCCGCATTCCGAAATCCGCAGTCCTACTTTACCCCTCCCATCTCCGGCGCGAAAAAGAACAACACGGCGATAATGGTGTAGAGCACCAGCATCTGCAGTCCATTGAGCCAGTTGGACTTCCCATCCAGGCAGATCTGCGTTGTGAGCAGCACCGCGCCTGCAACGGCAACGATTTCATGATATCCGAA